>WNGI01000706.1_pt1 | contig 26049 bp, 27 predicted proteins | sample 5400621 | NCBI WGS metagenome assembly WNGI01 (sample SAMN13153374, study PRJNA577476) | soil metagenome | isolation source: 20 cm soil or saprolite under Garry oak tree replicate 1 | place: USA:California | collected 2016-06-15 | reverse complement strand
GTGGCTGAACCATTCCTGGCACGTGGTGCTGTATGTGACCGCGCGTGGCCTGACGACCTCGCCCATGCCCTATCGCGAACGCGCGTTCCAGATCGATTTCGACTTCATCGATCACGTGCTGTTGGTGCGGACGAGCGATGGAGATTTGCGCCGACTCCTGCTCGCGCCGATGCCGGTCGCCCAATTCCATACCGAGCTGTTCGCGGCGATGATCGAGCTCGGGCTCGACGTGCGGATCACGACGATGCCGTGCGAGATCGCCGACAGCATTCCGTTCGATCAGGACCGCACCCACGCCGCTTACGATCGCGATTACGTCACGCGTTTCTGGCGCGTGTTGTTCTCGACGCATCAGGTGCTGACGCGTTTCCGCACCGGATTTCTCGGCAAGGCGAGCCCGGTGCATTTCTTCTGGGGCAGCTTCGATCTGGCGGTCACGCGGTTTTCCGGAAGGCCGGCGCCGCCCCATCCCGGCGGCGTGCCGCATCTGCCGGACGCGGTCGCACGCGAAGCATATTCGCACGAGGTGTCGAGCGCCGGGTTCTGGCCGGGTGGCGGCGGGCCGGTGGAATATGCGGCGTTCTATTCCTACGCCTATCCCGCGCCGCAGGGCTTTGCCTCCGCCGCGGTACGCCCGGAACAGGCATTCTTCTCCAGGGAACTGGGCGAATTCATCCTGCCTTACGATGCCGTGCGCACTTCGCCGGACCCCGAGGGTGAGTTGATGGAATTCTTGCAGAGCACGTACGAGGCCGCCGCGAATCTCGGGCATTGGGATCGTGCCGCGTTGGAATGCGCGCAGGGGGAAGCCGGCAGACCGCGATTGGTTTAGCAGGCGGGAGGCACGCAGTTTATCTTCGTAAGTGCGTAAATGAGCCCCGGCACAACGCGGCGACATCAGAGTGAACGAAAGCTGACCAGCTAAATGTTTTGACCCGCGGTCAATCGAACGTTCACCGTGATCGATAAACCTAATCTTTATGCTACAATTTAAGCCGACCTTAGAGCATCTGCGCTAGGTTGCCCGGCGTGGACGAGGAGCAGGGCCTCGTCCGGCATGAAAAACATCAACATCATGCAGGGCGTCAAAATGAAACCTCTAGCGAACGCGGCGGAGAGCGTCGATCGTCAGGCGCGCTTCGAACAAATTCAACCGCTCTATCTCGAGGCCTTGACCTTGGTCGAGCGATTGCATCGGCGGCTGCTCGACGTCATCAAGGACGAGTTCGACCGCCGCGGTCGCGCCGACATCAACGCGGTCCAGGCGCTGCTGCTGTTCAACATCGGCGACAAGGAGCTGACCGCGGGCGAGCTGCGCACGCGCGGCTATTATCTCGGCTCCAACGTGTCGTACAATCTCAAGAAGCTCGTCGAAATGGGCTTCCTCGATCATCAACGCTCGCGCGTCGACCGGCGCTCGGTGCGCATCAAACTCACCCAGAAGGGCCGCGACGTGCGCGAGATCGTCAGCTCGCTCTACGAGAAGCACGTGCGCACGGTCGAGCAGGTCGGCGGCATCTCGCCCGACGAGTTCACCGGGCTCAACAAGGCGCTGCAGCGGCTCGAGCGGTTCTGGACCGACCAGATTCTCTATCGGTTGTGACGCCCGGGGGAGGGGACCACGACCGAGACAGGCGGGGCGCCCTTGCGGCGCCCCGTTGCGTTTGAACGGCGCCGGCTCGCGTGCCGCGCGCCTGTGCCGTGTCAGCAAGGCTCGCAATGGCAGGCGTTTGCCATCCAGCGGCGTGCGCGGCCCCGCGGCTCGCCGGCTTTATCTCCAAAAGGACGGAAGGACCGACGTCATTGAGGCCGGCCGTGCCGCCATGGTAAGCGGGCGTAGGGAAGGACGATCGAATCGGCTCCTCATGGCAAAGCCGCGCAATCGAAACTCGACGGATCTCGATCGGCGCAAGCTGCTGCGAGCATGCGTGCAGGGCGCCGCTGCGGGCATCGCCGGCCTCGGCCTCTCCGCCCGGCGCGCCGTCGCGGAAGACGCCATGCTCCGGGCCCTGACCCAGCACAACCAGGGCGGCCATTTCGACCCGGGCTTCGCTTCGGTCTCGCGCGCGATGCCGATGCCCGACCCGTCCCTGCCGACGCTTTCGCCGGCAACCGTCCAGGCGACCGAGGCTGCGATCGGGCGATATGAGGCGATCTTGTCCGGCGGCGGCTGGCCGGAGGTCGAGCCGGTCGATCCCATGCGGCTTGGCATGCGCCATCGAAACGTCGCCGATTTGCGGCGGCGCCTCGCCGCCGTCGGCGATCTCGGTGCCGACAGCACCGATGACTTATATGATTCCCATGTGGAAGCGGCGGTGCGGCGGTTTCAGGCCCGCCACGGCCTCAACGTCGATGGCGTCATGCGCGAGCAGACGTTTCGTTCCGTCAACGTGCCGGCGTCAGTCCGGATCAGCCAGCTCAAGACCAATTTGGCGCGCCTGCGCGCATTCGGGGCGCTCGGCAATCGCTTCGTGGTGTGCAACATCCCGGCCGCTCAGATCGAGGCCGTGGAGAACGACACCGTGGTGTCGCGTTACACCGCGGTGGTCGGCAAGCCCGATCGGCCCTCGCCCGAGATCCAGAGCAAGATCGTCGAGATCAATTTCAATCCGTACTGGACGGTGCCGGTGTCGATCGTGCGCCGCGACCTGATCCCGAAGATGCAGGCGGAGCCCGACTATCTGGCCAAGAACCGCATCCACATCTTCGATCCGCACGGCCGCGAGCTGCCCGCGCAGCAGATCAACTGGTATTCGGAACGGGCGATGAGCTACCGGTTCAAGCAGGATCCGGGCGATTTCAATTCGCTCGGCTCCATCCGCATCAATTTTCCCAATTCGCACGAAGTCTACATGCACGACACGCCGTTCAAGAATTTGTTCGGCGAGGATTTCCGGTTTCATTCTTCCGGTTGCGTGCGGGTCCAGAACGTCCGCGAACTGGTGAATTGGCTGCTGGCGACCACGCCGGGCTGGTCGCGACAGGAAACCGATCAGGCGATCCGTACCGGGGAGCGCAAGGATGCCCGGCTCGCACCGGCGATTCCGTTGCACTGGGTCTACGTCACCGCCTGGGCGACCGCGGACGGGGTCGTGCAGTTCCGCGAGGACATCTACAACCGCGACGGCCTCGGAGCCTACGCCACGCGCGCCGATGCTGTTCCGCCCCCCGTCGGCGCCCGCTGAGCGCCGACGATTGCCGCTCCAACGGCCCCGGTCCGGGTCCGGCCGGGCGCCGCCGAACCCTAGATGTAGAAGACGTGGGGTTCCGCCATCCCAGAGCTTGGCGGTCCGGGGCCAATGTGATATCGCCAGGGTGCGCTTGCGGCAGCGTCGGTCTCGTGACGGCATATCCCCGAACCGTGCCTCGGCCGGTTCGGAGATGACCGAGAGAGCCCGGGTGAAATCGAGCTGATCTTTTTCGGGCGCGCAAATCTCGGCAAAGCGCGCCAAAAGCCGGTCGGGCGGGGCCACGCCACGGCCGCCGCTCCCTTATTGCCGACTGCCGCAAGGAGGCCTGATGTCCGCCCGGGATGCCGCCGCCGTTTCCGCCGATACCGATACGTTTTTCAAGGCGCCGCTCGCAGAGGCCGATCCCGAGATCGCGGAGGCGATCCGGCTCGAGCTCGGCCGCCAGCGCGACGAGATCGAGCTGATCGCCTCGGAGAACATCGTCAGCCGTGCCGTGCTCGAAGCACAGGGCTCGGTGCTCACCAACAAATATGCGGAAGGCTATCCGGGCCGGCGATACTACGGCGGCTGCCAGTTCGTCGACATCGCGGAACAACTCGCCATCGAGCGCAGCACCAGATTGTTCGGCTGTGCCTTTGCCAACGTGCAGCCTCACTCGGGCGCGCAGGCCAACCAGGCGGCGTTCATGGCGATGATGCAGCCGGGCGATACCTTCATGGGCCTCAACCTCGCCGCCGGCGGGCACCTGACCCACGGCTCGCCGGTCAATCTGTCGGGCAAGTGGTTCCACGTCGTGCCCTATGGGGTGCGCCAGCAGGACCAGCGCATCGACTTCGAGGAGGTCGGGCGCCTCGCGCACGAGCACAAGCCGAAAGTGATCGTCACCGGCGGCTCGGCTTACCCCCGCATCATCGATTTCCGCCGGTTCCGAGAGATCGCGGACAGCGTCGGCGCGCTGCTCATGGTCGACATGGCGCATTTTGCCGGCCTGGTGGCGGGCGGCGCCCATCCGAGCCCGTTCCCGCATGCGCACGTAGTGACCTCGACGACGCACAAGACCTTGCGCGGACCCCGCGGCGGTTTCGTGCTGACCAACGACGAGGAATTGGCGCGAAAAATCAACTCCGCGGTGTTCCCGGGCTCGCAAGGCGGACCGCTGATGCACGTGATCGCCGCCAAGGCGGTGGCCTTCGGCGAGGCGCTGCGGCCTTCGTTCCGATCCTATGCCAAAGCGGTGCTCGAGAACGCCAAGGCGCTGGCCGAAATCCTGAAGTCGCGGGGGCTCGACATCGTCTCGGGCGGGACCGACACGCACCTCATGCTGGTCGATCTTCGCCCCAAGCGCCTGACCGGCAAGGTGGCGGAGGCCGCGCTCGGCCGTGCGCATATCACCTGCAACAAGAACGGCATCCCGTTCGACCCCGAGAAGCCGACGATCACTTCCGGCATTCGCATCGGCACCCCTGCGGGCACCAGCCGCGGTTTCGGCGTCGCCGAGTTCCGGCAGGTCGGAGAGCTGATCGCCGAAGTGCTCGATGCGCTTTCCCGCAGCGGCGCCGCCGAGGACGTAGTCACGGAAGCGGCGGTGCGGGACAAGGTGAAGCGGCTGGTCGCTCGATTCCCGATCTACAACGTCTGAGTTGCGAGCATGCGCTGTCCGAACTGCGGGAGCCTCGATACCCAGGTCAAGGATTCGCGTCCGACCGAGGATTCCGCGGCGATCCGGAGGCGGCGGGTCTGCCTCGCCTGCAACTTCCGCTTCACCACGTTCGAACGCGTGCAATTGCGCGAGCTGGTGGTGATCAAGCGCAATGGCCGGCGCGTGCCGTTCGACCGCGACAAGCTGATGCGCTCGGTTCAGATCGCGCTGCGCAAGCGGCCGGTCGATCCCGAGCGCGTCGAGCAGATGGTCTCGAAAATCGTCCGCGAGCTGGAAAGCCTCGGCGAAAACGAGGTGAGCTCGGAGACGATCGGCGAGACCGTGATGGAGCATCTGCGCGGGCTCGACGATGTCGCCTATGTGCGGTTTGCCTCCGTCTACCGCAACTTCCGCGAACCCAAGGATTTCCAGGCGGTGCTGGGAGAGCTGAGCGCCGACGAGCAGGTCCGGGCGCCCGCGCACGAGCACAAATGAGTGCCGCCGCCCAGGCGATGCTTTCCGATTTCGCCGAGGACGCGCGGTTCATGAGCTCGGCGCTCGCGCTGGGGCGCCGCGGGCTCGGCAACGTCTGGCCCAATCCCGCCGTCGGAGCGATCATCGTACGGCATGGCCCGAGCGGGCCGCTCGTCGTCGGACGGGGCTGGACCCAGCCCGGCGGGCGGCCTCACGCCGAACCCGAGGCGCTGGCGCGCGCGGGCGCCTTGGCGCGGGGCGCCACGCTCTATGTCACGCTCGAGCCGTGCTCCCACCACGGCAAGAGCCCGCCTTGCGCCGACGCGATCGTCGCCGCGGGGATTTCGACGGTGGTCTCGGCCCTCGAGGATCCGAATCCGGAGGTTGCCGGCAGGGGGCATGCGCGTCTCGAGGCTGCCGGCGTTGCCGTGAGGACCGGGACCGGCGCGGCCGAAGCCGCGCAGGCCCATGCGGGCCACATCCGCCGCATGCGCGAGCAGAGACCCGAGGTCACGCTCAAGCTCGCGATCTCCGCGGACGGCAAGGCCGGCCTTGCGGGGCGGCGGCCGGCCGCCATCACCGGGGAGCGCGCCCGCGACCGCGTGCATCTCCTGCGCGCGATGAACGACGCCATCGTGGTGGGGATCGGAACCGTGCTCGCCGATGATCCTTTGCTCACCTGCCGGCTGCCCGGAATGGCCGCCCGCTCGCCGGTGCGCGTCGTGTTCGACGCTTCCTTGCGGCTACCTCTCGGTGGCCGCTTGGTTGCGAGCACCAAGGAAGCGCCGCTGTGGGTACTTACGGCTGCTTCCGCGCCTCCCGGCCGGGAAGATGCGCTGCGCGCCCGCGGAGTCGAAATGATGCAGGTCGAGATCTCGGCGCCCGGCCGGCTCGATCTAGGCGCGGCCTTGCGGCTCCTCGCCGCCGGAGGCATCACCCGGCTCCTGGTCGAGGGCGGCCCGATCCTCGCCGCCGCGATGATTGCCAGCGATCTCGTGGACGAAGTCGCGTTGTTCCAGGCGAGCGCGAGCATCGGCCCCGAGGGCATCGACGCGCTCGAAGGAATGCCGATATCCGTCCTGGCGCGCTCGCAGCGATTCAAGTCGATCGGCGTCGAATGCCTCGGACCCGACCGCTTGGAAAAGTTTGTGCGGACCTGACCTTTGTTCACCGGCATCGTCACCGATATCGGCGAAGTGCTCGCCGTCACGCCGCGCGCCGAAGGGCTGCGCCGGGTGACGATCGGCTGCGCCTACGATCGCGCCTCGATCGCGCTCGGGGCGTCGATCGCCTGTGCGGGCATCTGCCTGACCGCGGTGGAAGTCGGGGTGCGAGATGGCCGCACCTGGTTCGCGGTGGACGCCGCGGCGGAGACGCTCGCCGTTACCACGGCCGGAAGCTGGCGCGAGGGCACGCGGATCAATCTGGAGCGCGCGCTGAAAATGGGAGATGAGCTGGGCGGTCATCTCGTCAGCGGGCATGTCGACGGCATTGCCGAGGTGCTCGCGCGCGAAGATCTGCCCGACATGGCCCGGTTCACGCTGGCCACGCTGGCGGCATTGGCGCAGTTCATCGCGCCCAAGGGCTCGGTCGCGCTCGACGGCACTTCGCTCACCGTCAACGAAGTCGATGGGAACACGTTCGGCGTTCTCATCATTCCCCACACGCTGCAAGCGACCACGCTCGGCGCCAACCGCCAAGGCGACGCGCTCAATCTCGAGGTCGACCCGATGGCGCGCTACGCCGCGCGTTTGATGGAAACGCGCTAAGATGCACCTACGCTAATTTTTTCGGAGGCGTGAATGGCCGAGCCGCGCAGAGCCGACAGGGGCGAAGAGGGCGATGTCGCCGGATCGCGCATTCTCGTCGTCGAGGCGCGGTTCTACGACGATATCGCCGATGCGCTGCTCGCGGGCGCTCGCCGCGTGCTCGAGGCGGAAGGCGTCGCCTTCGATCGCGTCAGCGTGCCGGGCTCGCTGGAAATTCCCGCCGCGATCGCGATGGCGCTCGATGCGGCGGAAGGCCAGCAGCGTCCCTACGACGGGGTCGTTGCGCTCGGCTGCGTCATTCGCGGCGATACGATCCATTTCGACATCGTTGCCATTCAATCCGCGCGGGCGCTGATGGATATCGCGGTCGCGCGCAGCCTGCCGGTCGGCAACGGAATCCTCACCGTCGATACCGAAGCGCAGGCCTGGGCGCGGGCGCGGGTGGAGGAGGCGGACAAGGGCGGCGATGCGGCGCGCGCCGCGCTCGCGATGGTGAGAATCAAGCGGCGCCTCGCGTCGCGCTGAGGAAGCAGGATGTCGAAAATCGCAGCGAAACACGGGCGCAAGGCCAACCGGCGCGGGGCGGCGCGGCTGGCGGCGGTGCAGGCGCTCTATCAGATGGACATCGCGGCGACGCCGCTCAACGACATCCTTGCCGAGTTCGAAAGCCACTGGCTCGGCCGCGAGGTCGAGGGCTCGACCTATCTGCCGGCCGAAGCCGCGTTTTTCCGCGAGATCGTCGGCGGCTTCGTCCGCGAGCAGCGCCGGCTCGACCCGCTGATCGACCGCGCGCTCGCCGGCGGCTGGCCGCTCAAGCGGGTCGAGGCCCTGCTGCGCGCCGCGCTGCGGGCGGGCGCCTTCGAGCTCGACCAACGCCGCGATGTTCCCGCGCGCGTCGTCATCTCGGAATATGTCGACGTCGCCAATGCGTTTCTCGACGGCGAGGAGACCGGCATGGTCAATGCGGTGCTGGATGTATTGGCCCGGCAATTGCGTTCGGCCGAGTTCGACCGGGCGACGGGCTAAGCGCGATGGTGAAGAAGGCCGAGGGTTCCGCGGAGGATCGGCTGATCGCGCGTTATTTTCGTCCGCTCGCATGGCATCCGGGCGCGCTCGGCCTCGCCGATGACGCCGCGATCCTGGTGCCGCCACCCGGCTGCGATGTCGTGCTCAAGGCCGATGCCATCATCGGCGGCGTGCATTTCTTTCCCGAGGATCCCGCCGATGCCGTCGGACGCAAGGCGTTGCGCGTCAATCTCTCGGATCTTGCCGCTAAGGGCGCGAAGCCGGTCGGGTTCCTGCTCTCGCTCGCGCTGCCGGACGGCATGCCCGACGCATGGCTGGCCGGATTCGCGGATGGGCTGCGCGCCGACGCGCAGCTCTACGGATGTCCGCTGCTCGGCGGCGACACCGACCGGACGCCGGGTCCGGTGATGGTTTCGATCGCCGCGTTCGGCACGGTGCCGCACGGCAGCATGGTGCGGCGGAGCGGGGCCAAACCGGGCGACACCGTGTTCGTGAGCGGCACGATCGGCGATGCGGCGCTGGGACTGAAGCTTCGCCGCGAGCCCGGATTCGCGGCGCGCTATCGACTAGAGCCACACGAGCGGGACCATCTGCTGGCGCGATATCTCATTCCCGAGCCGCGCCTGGCGTTGTCCGAGCCGCTTCGCCTCTATGCGTCGGCCGCCATGGACGTCTCCGACGGCCTCGCCGGCGACTTGGCCAAGCTCTGCGGCGCCTCCGGCGGGTCGGCCGAAATCGAGATCGAGAAGGTGCCGCTTTCCGATGCCGCCCGGCGAATCATCGCCGTCGACGCGAGTGCGAGCGAGCTCGCCGTGACCGGCGGCGATGATTACGAGGTCGTGTGCACGATAGCGGCTGAAAAGCTCGATGCCTTTCGCGCCGCGGCATTTGCCTCGGGCGTTGCCGTGACCGAAATCGGCCGCATCATTGCCGGCCGCACTGCGCCGCGATTTTTGGACCGGCACGGACATGCGCTCGAGTTCGCACATCCCTCCTTCAGCCATTTCTGATCTGTAGGTGCGAGCTCCAGTTCGGAAACAGGCATTGGCCTCGGCGAGACGGTAGCGACTCGCTTCCAGCCCGACCCTATGATCTCATTCACCGAACATTTCGCACAGAATTGCCAGCGCAGCCATCAATGTTTTGGAGTCTGCCGATCCCAACCGTCTCACCAGCCGCGACTTGTCGAGCGCCCGGATCTGTTCGAGGAGAACGAGGCCATTCTTACCGGCGAACTTGATGGGAACGCGAAATCCTGCCGGGCGGCTGCCAGTCGTCATCGGGGCGACGATCGCTACATCGAGAAAATCGTGGATCTCAGGCGGAGAAACGATCATGCAGGGACGAGTCTTGCGGATTTCCCTGCCGCGAGTTGGATCGAGCTGAGACAGCCACACCTCTCCTCGCTTCACCACTTCAAATCCTCATCAGCTTCGTTGCCGAACTCGGGCCACACGAGCCGACCGTTCCCCGCCGCGGCGACCGCCTTGCTGTCCTCGGCCCATCCTTGGCGCGGACGTTTCTTGATCGGCGCAATGAGGATCTTGCCACCTTGCACGGTCATGTCCACGCGATCCCCGGCCTTGGCGCCGATTTCGGCCAGCAGCGGCTTGGGAATGATCACCGCATGCGAATTTCCCAACTTGCGAATTGCGATTTTCATGGGTCCACCCAGGTTATAACTTTGTTATACCTGGTCCAGTGAGTTCGGTCAACGACATGGATACTTGCAGGCGGCCCACAAGCGTCACGTTCAAGTGGAAGAATCGTGGCTTCGGCTGGACCGCGGCCAACGACCCTGACGGTCGTGCTGGTGGCCGCAGGACTGCTGGGCTGGCTCGTGTTGCGCGAGCGGCCGCGGTTCGCCTGAGCCGAGCTCGACCTGCTGTGCTCGGCATTCGGGAAGCTGCCGGCGCGCATCTCCGGCGTTGCGTCGCAGCGGTGTTTTTGGCAATGTCCGCGCCGCTTCAGGACCCTTGCGGTCCAGCCTGGCGGGATTCGGCCGCATCGGCGCGGCGAGGGGGCTCCCGCCCGTTTTCAGCGAAATGGGGTGGAATTCATGACTGCTTTGTGGGGCATCATCGCCTGCGGCGTGCTCGCCATCCTCTACGGCATCTGGGCCATCCAGTCCGTGATGTCGGCGGATGCCGGAAGCCAAAAGATGCAGGAGATCTCCGCGGCAATCCGCGAAGGCGCGCAAGCCTACCTCAAGCGCCAGTACACCACGATCGCGGCAGTGGGGATCATCATTTTCGTCATCGTCGGATTTCTGCTGGGTTGGCTGGCTGCGCTCGGGTTCGCGATCGGCGCGGTGCTTTCCGCCGCGGCCGGCTTCATCGGCATGAACGTTTCGGTGAGAGCCAACGTGCGCACGGCGCAGGCCGCGATCGGCTCGCTGGCCGGAGGTTTGGACATCGCATTCAAGTCGGGCGCGATCACCGGCATGTTCGTGGCCGGGCTGGCGCTGCTCGGCGTCACCGTCTATTTCACTGTCCTGACCGGCTGGCTGGGGAGGGCCCCCAATGACCGCACCGTCGTCGATGCCCTGGTGGCACTCGGCTTCGGCGGATCGCTGATCTCGATCTTCGCCCGTCTCGGCGGCGGCATCTTCACCAAGGGCGCCGACGTCGGCGGCGATCTCGTCGGCAAGGTCGAAGCCGGCATTCCCGAGGACGATCCGCGCAATCCCGCGACCATCGCCGACAACGTCGGCGACAACGTCGGCGATTGCGCCGGCATGGCGGCCGACCTGTTCGAGACCTATGCGGTGACCACGGTCGCCACCATGGTGCTCGCCTCGATCTTCTTCGGCGGCAATTCCGCGATCCTCAGGCCGATGATGATCCTGCCGCTCGCGATCGGGGGCGCCTGCGTGGTGACCTCGATCATCGGCACCTTCTTCGTCAAGCTCGGGCCGAGCCAATCGATCATGGGGGCGCTCTACAAGGGCTTCATCGTCACCGCCGTGCTCTCGCTCGTAGGCGAGGCGCTGGTGATCTACTTCTTGCTGCCCGGCGGCTTCGGCCCGATCCCGGGCGCGGCCTATGGCGGGGCCAATTTGTTCGCCTGCGGCGTCGTCGGGCTGGTCGTCACCGGCCTGATCGTGTGGATCACCGAATATTACACCGGCACCAATTTCCGTCCGGTGCAGTCGATCGCCAAGGCTTCGATCACCGGCCATGGCACCAACATCATTCAGGGGCTGGCGATCTCACTGGAAGCGACCGCCCTGCCGACCATCGTCATCATCACCGGCATTCTCGTCAGCTACGGGCTTGCGGGCCTGTTCGGGATCGCGGTGGCGGTGACCAGCATGCTGTCGCTCGCGGGCCTGGTGGTCGCGCTCGACGCGTTCGGGCCGGTGACCGACAACGCCGGCGGGATCGCCGAAATGTCCGGGCTGCCGAAGGAGGTGAGAAAGTCGACCGACGCGCTCGACGCGGTCGGCAACACCACCAAGGCGATCACCAAAGGCTATGCGATCGGTTCGGCCGGCCTCGGCGCGCTCGTGCTGTTCGCCGCCTACAACGAGGATCTCAAATACTTCATCGCGCACGCGGACCAGGTCCGGTACTTCCAGGGCGTGAAGCTCGATTTCTCGCTCAACAATCCGTACGTGGTCGCCGGGCTGCTGTTCGGCGGATTGTTGCCGTATCTGTTCGGCGCGATGGGCATGACGGCGGTCGGTCGCGCGGCGAGCTCGATCGTCGAGGAAGTGCGCCGGCAGTTCCGCGAAAAACCCGGCATCATGACCTACAAGGACCGGCCCGATTACGGCCGCGCCGTCGACATGCTCACCAAGGCGGCGATCAAGGAGATGATCGTTCCCTCGCTCTTGCCGGTGCTCTCCCCGATCGTGGTGTATTTCATCATCTATTTCGTCGCCGGCGGGGGACCGGCCGGCAAATCCGCGGCGTTCTCGGCAGTCGGCGCCATGCTGCTCGGCGTCATCGTCACCGGCCTGTTCGTGGCGATCTCGATGACCTCCGGCGGCGGCGCCTGGGACAATGCCAAGAAATACATCGAGGACGGCCATTACGGCGGCAAAGGCTCGGAGCCGCACAAAGCCGCGGTCACCGGCGATACGGTGGGAGATCCTTACAAAGACACCGCAGGTCCGGCGGTCAACCCGATGATCAAGATCACCAATATCGTGGCGCTGCTGCTGCTGGCCGTCCTGGCACACCAGTGAGGATCGCAGGATGGGTTGAGCGGTAGCGAAACTCCATCGGTTTGCTGATTCGAGGGCCCCGCCTTCGCGGGGACGCTGGGCTTCGGCCATCGGTTTCGCCGCGCTCAACCCATCCCGCGCTGGCTAATCTTTGCCGAAAATCTTGAACACGTAGCTCAGATAATTGAGCTCCTTGCCGGCGGTGGGCGTGGTCCGGCTGACGAAGTCGAAAATCCTTCCGTCCTGCATTCCGTAGTCCGCCAGGCGCTCGACCCGCCGGTTCTTGTCGAAATAGACGGCGATGACCCGCTGGTTCACCACCCTCTGCGGCAGGAACGCGGTCTTTTCGGCGCGCTCGGAAATATAATAGAACACCTCGCCGTTCACGGTTGCGACGGTCGATGGCGTGCCGAGAACGATGAGCACCTGCTCCTGGGTGGCGCCGAGCGGGATCTGCTCCAGCGCTCCTTCCTGGACCACGTAGCCGTGGTAGTAGGTCTGCGTGAAGCCGCAGCCGGAGAGCAGCAAGGCAGTTGCGAGCGATATCGCAACGGCGATTGCCCCGCGTCCGCCTCCGCGCCGGTCCACGCTGCGCATGTTCCCCGTTGCCCCTTTGCCCGCGAACCCGTGACCTAACCCGCAGACCCGCCGATTGCAACGCGCGGCGAGCCGGGTGCGGCGCTTAGCGCCCCGGCGCCCTGGCGTCCTGCGCCGCACCATCGGTGTCCTCTATGGCGCGATCGTGGCGCGAATCGCCGCGAGCAGCCGTCCGTGCCGCTCGGGAACCGCCAAGCGCCGAGTTGCCCGTGGGCGAGGTGCAATTTCATCGCCGAAGCACCATATTTCCCGGCAGAATCGTAGGCTTTCGGATGGCCAGAACCGAGCACCCATGGACCGTGCCGATTCGGGTGGAAGACGTCCCCGAGACCGGCCGTCGCGTCGAGCTTGCGGCCGACGAGTCGATCCGCACCACGCTGGCCGAAGCCGCGGGCGTGAACGGGTTGGCGCGGCTCGAGGCGACGTTCGATCTCACCCGGCGCGGCCGAAGCGGTTTGCACGTCGTCGGCGAGATCTCCGCCACCGTGCGGCAGACCTGCGTTGTCACCCTCGAATCGATTTTGAACGAGGTGGTTGAGCCGGTCGATCTGCTGTTCGCACCCGCCCGCGCACAAACAAGTCCCGCGGCGGAACTCCCCGTGGAAGCCGGTTATCCGCCTGAACCGATCGTCGACGGCAGGCTCGATCTGGGCGCGCTTGCGACCGAGTTCCTGATCCTCGGCATCGATCCATATCCGCGCAAGCCGGGCGCCGTGTTCGAAGCTCCGTCAAGCGCGGATCGGGACGCGACGGCGTTTGCGGCCTTGGCCGCGCTCAAGAAAAGCGATGGCGGAACCGAGCGTTAGTGCGTCCCTTGCCGAGCCCGACAAGTGTGTTGTGTCCTTTGCCCGACACGCTATTGTCCACCGGGCTGGTCGCCGGGCTGCTCCGAAAACCACAATTCCGGCGCGTCGAAGGGTGCTGCCAGGGTCGATCCATGCCCCATAAGGTCCGTATCGCGCTCGACGCCATGGGGGGCGACGTTGGCGCGTCGGTAGTCGTGCCGGGAGCCGAGATATCCCTGCAGCGTCACCCCGATACCGAATTCCTGCTGTTCGGCAACCGCGCCGCGATCGAGCCTTTGCTGGAGGCGAGACCGGGACTGAGGAGCGCCGCGCGGATCATCCACACCGATGTGGCGGTCAAGATGGACGACAAGCCGAGCCAGGCTCTGCGTTACGGCCGCTGGAAATCCTCGATGTGGTTGGCGCTGGACGCGGTGAAGAAACACGAAGCCGACGTAACGGTCTCGGCCGGCAATACCGGCGCCCTCATGGCCATGGCCAAGTTCAATCTCAAGACCATGCAGGGGATCGATCGCCCGGCGATCGCGGCATTGTGGCCGACCCTCAAAGGCGAATCCATCGTGCTCGACCTGGGGGCTTCGATCGGCGGCGATGCCCAGCACTTGGTGGACCTCGCGGTGATGGGCAGCGCCATGGCGCGGGTCGTGTTCGGGCTCGACCGGCCTTCCGTCGGGCTGCTCAATATCGGCGTTGAGGAGGTCAAGGGGCTCGAGCAAGTGCGCGAGGCGGGGCGGCTGCTGCGCGAGGCAAACCTGCAGAATCTCGAATACATCGGCTTCATCGAGGGCACCGACATCGCGGACGGGACGGCCGACGTGGTGGTCACCGAGGGCTTCGCCGGCAACATCGCGCTCAAGACCGCCGAAGGCACCGCCCGCCAGTTCGTGCAATACCTCAGGAGCGCCATGAGCCGCACGTGGCGCACCAGGCTCGGCTACCTCTTGGCGCGCCAGGCGTTCCGCACGCTCAATGAAAAGATGGATCCGCGCAAGGTCAACGGGGGAGTGTTTCTCGGGCTCAACGGCATCGTCATCAAGAGCCACGGCGGCACCGATGCCGAGGGCTTCGCTTCCGCGGTCGATCTCGGCTACGACATGGCGCGCTACGACCTGCTCGCGAAAATCGAGCAGACGCTCGGCCGCAGCGGTGCCGGCGACTCGGCGATCAGGATCGGCGAGGTCGCCTCGTGAGCATCCTGCGTTCGGTCGTGCTCGGCTGCGGTGCCTATCTGCCGAAGCGCATCCTCAGCAATGACGATCTTGCGCGGACGGTCGACACCTCCGACGAATGGATCGTGCAGCGCACCGGCATCCGCCAGCGCCACGTCGCTGCACCCGGCGAGTTCACCTCGCATCTGGGAATTGCCGCTGCGGGCGCCGCCATCGCCGATGCCGGCGTCGATCCGCAGTCCATCGACTTGATCGTGGTGGCGACCTCCACGCCGGACAACACCTTTCCGGCCACGGCGGTGTCGGTGCAGGACGGGCTCGGCATCACCGGCGGCGCGGCGTTCGATCTGCAAGCGGTCTGCTCCGGGTTCGTGTTCGGGCTCGCCACTGCCGACGGGCTGCTCAGGACGCGGGAGTTTAAGCGCGCGCTGGTGATCGGTGCGGAAACGTTCTCGCGGATACTCGACTGGACCGACCGCACCACATGCGTGCTGTTCGGCGACGGCGCCGGTGCGGTGGTGCTCGAGGGGCAGGACCAGCCCGGCACGACCGAGGACCGCGGTGTCCTGACCTCGCGCCTGCGCTCCGACGGCCGCTACAAGATGAAGCTCTATGTCGACGGCGGTCCGTCCTCGACCGGCACCGTCGGGCACCTGCGCATGGAGGGACGCGAGGTGTTTCGCCACGCGGTGGCGATGATCTCCGACGTGGTCACCGAGGCGTTCCGCGAAACCGGCTATTGCGTCGACGATATCGACTGGTTCGTGCCGCATCAGGCCAACCAGCGCATCATCGACGGCTCGGCGCGCAAGCTCGGCATCGATCCGAAAAAGATCGTCAGCACCGTGGACCGGCACGCCAACACCTCGGCAGCCTCGATCCCGCTCGCGCTCGCGGCCGCTCGGGCGGATGGACGCATCAAGCATGGCGATCTCGTCCTGCTCGAGGCGATGGGCGGGGGTTTTACCTGGGGTGCCTTGCTGCTGCGGTGGTAAGCGGGATCGTCCCCTGGCGCCATTGACCGGCCATGTGAATATCGTCGATAATTCATGAGGATAGGTTTGCCGCGGAGCGGAGCGGGGCGGAACGATGGCTGGGAAAACTGTGACGCGCGCGGATCTATGCGAGGCGGTCTACCAAAAAGTAGGCCTGTCGCGCACCGAATCCGCTATGCTGGTCGAACTGGTCCTCAAGGAGATCACCGACTGCCTTGAACGCGGCGAAACCGTGAAACTTTCCTCGTTCGGATCGTTCATAGTCCGCAAGAAAGGTCAGAGAATCGGGCGCAATCCGAAGACCGGCAAGGAAGTGCCGATTTCCCCGCGTCGGGTCATGGTGTTCAAGCCTTCCGCGATCCTCAAGCAGCGCATCAATCCGCGGCTTGATGGCGGCCACAAAGCATAGAGCGAAGGAACCTGCCGCAATGGAAAAGGCGCCCGATGCGTTCCGAACCATCAGCGAAGTCGCGGAGGAGCTCGATCTTCCCCAGCATGTGCTCCGCTTCTGGGAGACCCGGTTCGTCCAGATCAAGCCGATGAAGCGCGGCGGCGGCCGCCGCTACTATCGGCCCGACGACGTGGACCTGCTGCGCGGAATCCGGCATCTGCTCTATGGCGAGGGGTACACGATCCGCGGCGTACAGCGCATCCTCAAGGACGAGGGCATCAAGTTCGTTCAGGCGGTCTGGCGCACCGGGGCGCCGCAGCCGGCGCAAGCCGCCGCGGACGAAGATGGCGGCGAAGAGGCTGCCGCCGGTCCCGGCGCCCAAGAGGCCAGCCGCGGATTGCTGGGTCTTTGGCCGTCGATTCTCGGCGCTACCGACGAACCGGACGCCGCCGATGCCTCCGACCCGGAACGCATCGAGCCTTCCCTCGAAGACGGCGGCGAGCCGGGCTCGCGCGAAGCGGGGCCCCATCGAGCTTCGCGGGGGGCAAAAGCCATGGCCCCGCTCAACCAGTCTCATCGTCCGTCCGAACCGGCCATGTCCGGCGGCGATCTCCCGCGCGAAGATATTCGCAGGCTGCAGGCGGCCCTGTTCGAGCTCGGCGAGTGCCGCAGGTTGCTCGACGCGCCGCTCGGCGAAAATAGCTGAGCGGAGGTTTTCGAGCTGCTTGCCGGCATGGCTTTGGTTCTGTCTCCGCGGTCAATGCTCAAGCGATAGTGGAACGTCGTTCGTGGCCTGATTTGCCGGTCAGGTCGGCGGTGCCCGCTGCGCCGGCGCCAGGATTGGGATGAGCCCATGGACATCCGCTCCGTGACGGCGGCCGTGCGTACTTGGCCGCTCAGCCTGGGCCAAAAAGGCGCGCTGCCGAATTTTTACGACTTGGTGCTTTTTGCGTTCATTGCGGCGGCCTTTACCGCGCTGGCGCACGGCGCGCGCGAGATGGAGGCGCCTTTGGCGAGCCTCGATCTTGCCCCGGTGACGCTCGACCCGGTCAAGCTGCCCGAATATGCGTTGCGCACCACGCTCCGGATGTTTGCGGCCATCCTCGCATCGCTGGCGTTCACGTTCGTGGTTGCAAGCTTGGCGGCCAAGAGCCGCAAGGCGGAGCTGGTCATCATTCCCGCCCTCGACATCCTTCAATCGGTTCCGGTGCTCGGCTTTCTCACCTTCACGGTGGTGTTCTTCATGGGGCTTTTCCCCGGCAGCCAGCTCGGCGCGGAATGCGCGGCGATCTTCGCCGTGTTCACGGCGCAAGCCTGGAACATGGCGTTCAGCTTCTATCAATCACTGCGCACCATCCCCAGGGATCTCGATGAGGTGAGCCGGCATTTCCGGCTGTCGCCATGGCTGCGCTTCTGGCGCCTGGAAGTGCCGTTCGCCGCCCCCGGCCTGATCTGGAACACGATGATGTCGATGTCGGGCGGATGGTTCTTCGTGGTCGCCTCCGAGGCGATCACGGTGGGCGCCACGAGCGTGAAGCTGCCCGGCATCGGATCCTGGCTCGCGGTCGCCATCGATCGAAAGGATATCGCAGCGGTGGCAATGGCGGTGGCGGCCATGGCCATGGTGATCCTGGCCTACGACCAGCTCTTGTTTCGGCCGATCGTGGCTTGGGCGGACAAGTTCCGTTTCGAGCAGACCGCGGCCCAGCAGCGTCCGAGATCGTGGGTCTACGACCTCGTACGGCGCACTCGCCTGTTGCGCCGCCTGTTGACGCCGATATCCCGAGCCGTTTCAGGGCTCGCTCGGCTGCGGCTCCCCGCGTTCGGCGACGGACGAGCGCGAGCGGTGCCCGGCTGGCTCGGCAAAGCTTCAGACATCGTCTGGATCCTGCTCGTGCTTGCCGCCGCGGGCTACTCGGCCTGGATAGCCGTCGAGTATCTGCGCACCACGCTCGGCCCTGACGATGTGGCCGGCGCCGTCGGACTTGGCTTGTTGACGCTCGCGCGGGTGGTCGTGCTGATTGTGATCGCCAGTCTGATCTGGGTTCCGATCGGGGTATGGATCGGGCTGCGTCCCTGGGCCGCGGAACTGGTGCAGCCGGTGGCCCAATTCCTCGCCGCGTTTCCGGCCAACGTGCTGTTTCCGATCGCCGTCGTCGCTATCGTGGCCTTTCGGCTCAATCCCGACATCTGGCTCAGCCCGCTCATGGTGCTGGGCACGCAATGGTACATCCTGTTCAATGTCGTCGCCGGCGCCAGCGCCTTCCCGACGGACCTGCGGGAGGTGTCCAGCTTGTATCGCCTGCGCTCCTGGCAATGGTGGCGCAGGGTCATGCTTCCGGGAATCTTCCCCTATTACGTGACCGGCGCTCTCACGGCGTCGGGCGGCTCGTGGAATGCGAGCATTGTCGCCGAAATGGCGAGCTGGGGCGACACCAAGCTCGAGGCCGCCGGCCTCGGCGCCTTCATCGCCCGTGCAACCGAGGCGGGAGACTATCCCCGCGTCGTGCTCGGCATCGTGGTGATGGCGGTGTTCGTGGTTCTGGTCAACCGATTGCTCTGGCGGCGGCTTTATACGATCGCCGAGCGCCGCACTCGCCTCGATTGAGAGGAGCCGGCCATGGATGCCCCGCTGTCAGTCCTTGCCCCGCTGGTCCAGGTGGAAGGCTTGCGCCACGTCTATCGGCAGGGCGAGGGGAACGTGCTCGTTCTCGACGGCGTCGATCTCACGCTCGTGGACAATGAAATCGTGGGGCTGCTCGGCCGCTCCGGCTGCGGCAAATCGACGTTGCTGCGCATCATCGCCGGGCTGATGCCGCCGACCGCCGGAATCGTCGCCATCGACGGCGAGCCGGTAAGGGGCCCCGCCAGTCAGGTGGCGATGGTGTTCCAGACCTTCGCGCTGTTTCCATGGCTCACCGTGCTGGACAATGCCGAAATCGGTCTCGAGGCGCAGGGCATGCCCGCCGCCGAACGCCACAAGCGCGCGCTCGCCGCCATCGATCTGATCGGGCTCGACGGCTACGAAAGCGCGTATCCGAAGGAACTGTCGGGCGGCATGCGCCAGCGGGTCGGGTTCGCCCGGGCGCTCGTCGTCCATCCGAAGGTGCTGTTGATGGACGAGCCCTTCTCCGCGCTCGATGTGCTCACGGCCGAGACCCTGCGCACCGATTTGCTCGATCTGTGGTGCGAAGGGCGGATGCCGATCCGCTCGATCCTGATGGTCACCCACAACATCGAGGAGGCGGTGCTCATGTGCGACCGCATCCTGGTGTTTTCCTCGAGTCCCGGCCGCATCGCCGCGGAGATCAAGGTGGACCTGCCGCAGCCCCGCAACCGGCTCGATCCGGTATTCCGTCAGCTCGTCGACGACATCTACAGGAGGATGACCGAGAGACCGGCAGGCAGACCGGTGCGCGAAGGCGTGTTCCCCGGAACCGGCATTGCCATGGTGCTGCCGCGCGTTTCACCCAACGTGCTTGCCGGACTCGCAGAGGCAGTGGCGGCGGAACCCTACAACGGTCGCGCCGATCTCCCGCCGCTGGCTGCCGAGCTGCAGATGGAGATCGATGATCTGTTTCCCGTCCTGGAGACGCTGCAGCTGCTGCGCTTCGCCGAAGTCGCCGAGGGCGATGTCCGGCTCACGGAAGCCGGGATGCGGTTCGCGCGAGCCGATCTCGACGAAGGCAAGAGGCTGTTCGCGCAGCACCTCATCGCTTACGTGCCGCTCGCCGCGCACATCAAGCGCGTGCTCGACGAACGCGCGAGCCATCGCGCCCCGGCGACGCGCTTCCGCGACGAGCTGGAAGATTCGATGCCGGAGGAGCAGGCGGAAAACACGCTGCGCGCTCTCATCTCCTGGGCGCGTTACGCCGAAGTGTTCGCCTATGACGAAGACGCCGGCGTATTCAGCCTGGAGAATCCGAGCTGATGGGTCGTTCAAGGGGCAAGGGCTCGCGGCCTCAGCTCAATGCTCGATCCGCTGCGCTTGCCGCAACGTGTCGGCACTGCGCTCGAGCGCCCGGCGTTCCTCCTCGGAGGCGTCCGGCTCGATGACGGCGATCACGCCCTGCCGGCCCACCACGCTCGGCAGCGAGAGCGTGACGCCATAACGCGCGTGATGGCTGCCGATCGGAATTGCGATGCGCTCGTCGCGGATGACGGCCTGGGCAATGCGCGCGGCCACCATCCCGATCCCGTACTGGCTGGCGTCATTGCCTTCGATGATCGCGATATTGGCATAGCGCACTTCGCGCTCGATCCGGCTGCGAAACTGCGCGGGCTCCAGGCCGCGCCGCTCGAGTTCCTGCAGCACCCGCGCCCCAGCGACGCGGGCGGAGGACCACAGGAACACCTCCGAGGTGCCATGTTCGCCGAGGATCTGGGCCTCGACGCAGGCCGGATCGACGCCGAGATGCCGGGCCAAGTGCACGCGAAAACGCAGGCTGTCGAGAAAGGTGCCGGTGCTGAGCACGCGATCGTGCTTGGCGATGCTGCGGGCGAGATCCGCAAGCGGATCCGGCGGGTCGGTGACGATGAGCAGCACCGCCTGCGGTGCGGCGCGTACCGCTTGCGGGACGATATCCTCATAGATGCGTGCATTGGTTTCCAGGAGCCTGAGCCGGCCGGCGGGATCGTTGCGATCGGTGGCGCCGCCGGTCTTCTCGTTGACGCCTGCCGTGATCATCACCACCGCCGCGCCGGCAAGCTCGGCATAATCGCCGTCGCGGATATCGGTCGTCGGCGACAGCGGCGCGCCGTAACGCATGTCGGCCGCGACCGCCAGCGCGCGTTTGCGCGTGCGGTCGACCAGAACGATCTCGCGGGCGGTGCCGCGCAGGATCATGGCGAGCGCGCAGGCCGCTCCAACCGCGCCGGCGCCGATGACGCCGACCTTCATGTCCGCAGTGGGCGCCGGCCGAGGAGGTGCGGCATTCACGGGTCTGCTCTCCCCAAGATGACTGCGGCACGGAACCGACGTGAATCGAGACCACGAGGTGCCAATTCGCAATTGCGTTCCGCGGTTCCCGAGGGAAGTCCGCGCGATTTTCGGCCGCAACCAAGCCTGGCGCTGCCACCGCCGGCGCCGGACGCGCCGGCGTTTCGAACCGGACGCGCGCCATGGCGGCGCCGAACCGCATGGCCGGGAATCCAAGCACGGCCGGCTTTAACGTTAAGATAAGCTTTCTGCCTAAAGGTTCGGTGCAGGCAGTTCCGGTGCGAGACATGCTCCGATCCCTTATTTTTTCGGATACGGCCGAGCCTTCCTGGGCGCTGCTGGCTGTCCTGTGCGGCTTGCTATTCGCGGTCATCGTCCTCGCCTGCCTTCAGCATCGCTCCCGCAGGCAGAACCGGCGATTAGCGACTGCTCTCAACAACATGTCGCAGGGATTGTGCATGTTCGATGCGGGAGGGCGCCTCATCGCGTTCAACCAGCCGTATCTGAGGATGTACGGACTGTCGAAGCACCGCGTGAAGCCGGGATGCACGGTGCGCGACCTGCTCGAGCAGCGCATGGCCGCAGGCACGTTCGCGGGCGACCCCGACCGATATATCGCCGATCTCCTGCGCGAGGTGGCCACGGGCAAGCCCGTGGACAAGATCATCGAAATGGCCGACGGGCGCACGATCGCGCTTGCGAATCGTCCGCTGCCCGGCCGTGGCTGGGTGGTCACGCACGACGATATCACCGAGCAACAACGTCTCGAGCGGCAGCGGACCGCCTTGGCCGAGCAGGAGCAGCGGCGCATCGCGATCGAGGCCGCAATTCGCGAGTTTCGTGAACAGGTGCAGAAGGTGTTGACCACGGTGGGGGAGAGCGGCAAGGCCTTGGCGGTCACGGCAACGACGCTGTCGGGATCCTCCAACCAGGCCCTGCAGCGTTCCAAAGGCGCGTTCGACGCGTCCGGCGAGGCCTCCACCAACGTTTCCGCCGTGGCTGCCGCGGCCGACGAGCTGTTGAGCTCGATCACCGAGATCGGCCGCCAGCTCGACGCAACGACGACGATCGTGCGATTGGCAGTGACCGAGGCGGACGCCGCGAGCGACAAGGTCGCGGGTCTCGCGCGGATCGCCCAGAAGATCGGCCATGTCGTGAAGCTGATCCAGGACATCGCCGGACAGACCAATCTGCTGGCGCTCAACGCCACGATCGAGGCCGCGCGCGCCGGCGAAGCGGGCAGGGGCTTCGCGGTGGTCGCGTCCGAAGTCAAATCGCTCGCCGTCCAGACCGCGAGAGCGACGGAGGAGATCGACGCACAGATCTCGGCGCTGCAAGGCTCCGCGACCGACGTGGTCGAAGTCATCCAGCGCATCACCGCCCGGATGGAAGAGATCAACCACAACACCGCGGCCGTGGCGGCTTCGGTGCAACAGCAAAACGCCGCGACCGACGAGATCTCGCGCAACGTGACGAGCGCCGCCCAGGGAACGCAAATGATCGTGGGAGTGCTGGGCGACATCGCCAGCGCCGCCAACGAGACGCACGATTGCGCGCAGAATGTTCTCACCGCCTCGCGAGTCGTCGGGACGACCGCGACCGATCTTCGGCGCCAGGTCGAGCAATTCCTCGCCAAGGTCGCGGTCTGATATCGCCGCGACCGGCATTCGCTAAAATTTGCAGGTTTTGCAGCGGCATTTCTTAAACATGCCGGCGGCATTGCGCCCGATATTGCGGCATCGTGTCCGGCATTAACGCCGAGGGAATGGCACGGAGCTAGGGTCGCGCAACCTACCAGGGACTGGCGGGCCGGCATTCGGCTCAACCTCATGTGCTGATCGCTCATGCGCGTCGTCGTCGTCGACCCAAGCCGCACCGTGCTGAAATTCATCGCGCGCCTGCTCGCCACGCGCAATCACGAGGTGCGCACCTTCGTCGCCGCCCGCGAAGCGCTCGAATGCGTCAGGTCCGATCTTTCCGTCGGCGCCCTGATCACCAGCGACGAGCTGCTGCCGATGTCGGAAATGTCGGGGATCGAGCTGTGCTGGGAAGCCAGGCTGCTCGCGACCTGCCGCCGTCCGATCTACATCATCCTGATGTCCTGCGACCGCGACCAGCACAAGCTGATCGAAGCGCTCGACAGCGGTGCCGACGATTTCATCGGCAAGCCGCCGGTCGCCGAGGAGCTCTATGCGCGATTGCGCTCGGCCGAGCGCCTCGCCAACATGCAGCAGGAGCTGCTGCGGCTGGCGTTGACCGATTCGCTCACCTGCGTGCTCAATCGCCGGGCGTTTTTCGAAAGCGGGGAGGAGGTCTGCGAGCGCGGTCATGCGCTCGATTGTCTTTCCGCCATCGTGATCGACATCGACCATTTCAAGCGCATCAACGACGTGTGCGGGCACGACGTCGGCGACGAGGCGATTCGCCGGGTTGCCGAGGAAGTGGCTGCCGAAAACGCCATCACGGGCCGGCTCGGCGGCGAGGAGTTCGGCATGTTGCTGGAGGGGCGCGACCTCGCCGGCGCGCTTCGCATCGCGGAGGACCTGCGCACCCGGATCTCGGCCATGCGCGTGCAAACGGAAAAACAACGGCTGAAGCTCACCTGCAGCTTCGGGGTGAGCGAATGGGAGCCCGGCGACACCATCGACCGGCTGCTCAAGCGCGCCGACATTGCACTTTACTCGGCCAAGAGCAGCGGCCGGGACCGGGTCGTCGCGTTCGACCCCGAGCTCATCGCGGCGATCAACTGCAGCAGCCTCTCCGGCCGGGCTCGCTCCGCCACGCGGTAAGAGACACGCCTACGATTTTCAGTTCGCTGTTGCCGGTGGCGGTTGAGAGAACACGAAGACCCTATACAGCTATTCATCGATTCCCGCGCCGGCGCCTCCGGGCTTTGAAGATGTATTTGGACCGGGCGGTCTCGGGCTGTTATTTTGCCGACCCGTCACACACAGAGAAGCCTACCCGACAGGCCGCACGACGCCCCGGGCCAGCTGTTTCCTCACATTTGGCAAGCGCGCGCTTTTCGGCCGTCCGCTGATCTGGGGCAACGGCCCACCCAAACCCCGGAGTTCCTGCTTGCGGATCGATTGCGTCGGCCACACACTGGTCATGGAAGGCGGCGACGATTTTGCAAAGCTTCGTGGTAAGATCTCCTGCGTTTTTACGGGTGCGGCACTGGGTAAGAGCTTTCTCGCGGGCTTCCTTTTCAGTAGCCGTATTGATTTTCTGAAGGCGCCTATTGAAAGTGCTCAGGCAATCCCTGTTCCAAGTCCGGAGCAAAAAAAATGAAGGCGCCGGGCCAGCATCGCTAGCCCGCGCGCGCTCTCATTAAGGTGCCAATTTTTCGTTTGCCGCTCGGCGGCAGCCTCGGTCTTTCTTCTTTAGGTAGGCACGATGCCGAACGTCGAGGGGTCGGTGACGCCTTCTACATCCCGGCCGCGCCGAATGAGCGCCTTGATCTGCTCGTGGAGCGACGTGACTGGCGGTAAGCCACCTACCGAACTCGCCTGCTGCAAGTCAGCTTGCCGCGCGGTCTCCGGAAGATTTGCCCACTGGAGAACGACTGCAGCGCCGAGGTATTGGAGGATAATTTGATCCCCCTCCTGCAAGTGTATGGTCTGCGGCTTCATCCTCTCGATGTCCGCTTCTTCCATACACTTCGCCAGATGGCGATGGAATCGCGCCAGGTCTTTGAACGTGGCTTTCAATTGCCCGTCTGTCGCAATGGCGGCGCGCGACTCGAACTCAGCTGCTTTGCTTAAGCACTCACGAACAGTGGTCATGGGGTATTGGCCTCGCATTTCAGCAGGCCATTCTACGCTTATCGGCAAGCAATTGCGAGGCATCAGAAGGGGGGTGCTGACAAATGCAAATCGGCCCGCGCACCGGAGCGCAGCGGGTCGAGAAAGGCGGGGTTAGCAATTGCCAGCGGAACGGTCCCGAATCGCAGGGGCAACCTGTGACCGGGACCGCCCTGGTCAGGGAGATAAGGGGGCTGACAACGACTCTTTTTCCCCCCAACCGCGCGGTACGGTCCTTGATTCGTGTGGCGGCGATGCGGTGATTAGGTGAGTTGATCAGGGCAGAGGCCGTCCGGAATGATCCGAGCGGCCGGAAATGAAAGCGCCGGGCCAGCCATCGCCGACTTTGCGGTAACGCAACAAGAAACAACCCCGATCGCCTACACGATATCGGGGCTGTTCCTTTGCTCCAATTTCGGTCGCGTGTGGAACGAGAAATTATTCCATCTGGCCTCTTTTGCTGTGGGAGCCAGCCCGGCTCGATGAGAGCCGATTCATGGTTAATGCACAGTTAAATCGCTCGGAAAAAAGGGCCGCCCGGATGACCCGAGCGGCCCCGCGTTCCCGTGATCTAGTGGCCGTTCGACGGATCGACGTGATCGTTCGTGGAGCAGGCGTGATCGATTGGGTGCTGTATTTCTGAGGTGGCATTTTCATTCTTGCAGTGTTCGGGTTTTGGGTCATGGATCTTGTCGCGGGTGAGTTCAGCTTCCTGCTTCCGCCGAAATTCGTCATATTCTGGCGTGCCAAACCTCGGTGGAGCATCTTTAGGAAGCCCGCCCATCCATGCGGGAGTCGAATCGATGACTTTTTCCGAAATGCTTTCCATCGTTGTCGAACATGACGCGAGCGCAACACAAGCCATCAGTAAGGCCACAACGCGGGTCATAATTGGACTCGGTCAGCTAGAAAGGGGTACCGCCGGGGTGGGCAACGGTTGAAACACAGTGGACCGGAAATGCCTGCGCCCGCGCTGCGCGGGGGGCATGGGCAATCAAGAAGCGGCCACGGCCGCAGCATGAAAAACAGTTACTTGTGCGCGCCGAGGCTCGGTGTTTCCGTAAAGGGGTGTCAGCCCT
>WNGI01001061.1_pt1 | contig 26050 bp, 26 predicted proteins | sample 5400621 | NCBI WGS metagenome assembly WNGI01 (sample SAMN13153374, study PRJNA577476) | soil metagenome | isolation source: 20 cm soil or saprolite under Garry oak tree replicate 1 | place: USA:California | collected 2016-06-15 | reverse complement strand
CATGACGCCCACATGTTCAATGTGTTCACGACCGCGCACGGCCTGATCATGATCTTTTTCATGGTCATGCCGGCGATGATCGGCGGCTTCGGCAACTGGATGATACCGCTGATGATCGGGGCGCCGGACATGGCATTCCCGCGCATGAACAACATCTCGTTCTGGCTGCTGCCGGCTTCCTTCACGCTGCTGATCATCTCGTTGTTCGTGGAAGGCGAACCCGGTGCTCCGGGCGTGGCCGCAGGATGGACGATCTATGCACCGCTCTCGACCTCAGGCCATCCGGGCCCTGCGGTCGATTTCGCCATCCTGTCGCTGCATCTTGCCGGCGCCTCGTCGATTCTCGGGGCGATCAACTTCATCACGACCATCTTCAACATGCGCGCGCCCGGCATGACGATGCATAAGATGCCGTTGTTCGTGTGGTCGCAGCTGGTGACGGTGTTCCTCATTCTGCTCGCGATGCCGGTGTTGGCCGGTGCCATCACCATGCTGCTCACCGACCGCAATTTCGGCACGACCTTCTTCACTCCCGGCGGGGGTGGCGATCCCGTCCTGTTCCAGCACCTGTTCTGGTTCTTCGGTCATCCCGAAGTCTACATCCTAATCGTGCCAGGCTTCGGCATGGTCAGCCAGATCGTGGCGACGTTCTCGAAAAAGCCGGTATTCGGCTATCTCGGCATGGCATATGCGATGGTCGCGATCGGCGGGATCGGATTCGTGGTGTGGGCGCACCATATGTACACCGTCGGCATGTCGACCGCTGCGCAAGCGTATTTCGTGGTGGCGACCATGGTGATCGCCGTGCCGACCGGGGTGAAAATCTTCTCTTGGATCGCCACCATGTGGGGCGGTTCGCTCGAGTTCAAAACACCGATGCTGTGGGCGATCGGCTTCATCTTCCTATTCACCGTCGGCGGCGTAACCGGCGTCGTGCTCGCCAATGCCGGCGTCGATCGCTCGCTGCAAGATACCTATTACGTGGTGGCGCATTTCCACTATGTGCTGTCGCTCGGCGCGGTCTTCACCATCTTCGCCGGCTGGTACTATTGGTTCCCGAAAATGTCCGGCTACATGTATTCGGAGACGATTGGCAAGCTGCACTTCTGGCTCACGTTCATCGGCGTCAACATCGTCTTCTTCCCCCAACACTTCCTCGGCCTCGCCGGCATGCCGCGCCGCATTGCCGACTATCCCGATGCTTTCGCCGGTTGGAACCTGGTCTCCTCGCTCGGATCTTACCTTTCGGGATTGGGCGCTCTGGTGTTCTTTTTCGGTGTAGCCCATGCCTTCATGCGCAAGCAGCAGGCGGCGGACAATCCGTGGGGCGCGGGCGCAACGACACTCGAATGGACGCTGCCCTCGCCGCCGCCGTTCCACCAATACAACGAGTTGCCGCTGATCAAGTGATGGCAGGACCAGTGAGCGTATGGCGAGCCAATCGTGAGCGCAGGATCGATGTCCCCGGTCGGTGAAGGTGCACAGTTCGCGGGAGGTAAGATCGCTTCGGTCTCATACGAGCCGAGCATTGCGACCGTCGGCGACTATGTGGCGCTGATGAAGCCCCGCGTCATGTCGCTCGTCGTCTTCACCGCGCTGGTGAGCCTCTTGATCGCGCCGGGGCAAATCCATCCGATGATCGGCTTCACCGCGCTTCTGTGCATCGCGGTTGGCGCCGGCGCGGCGGGCGCGCTCAACATGTGGTACGACGCGGACATCGACGCGCTTATGAATCGGACCGCGAAGCGCCCCATTCCGCGGGGACGTATCGCGCCCGGCGAGGCGCTCGCGTTCGGCATCGTGCTCGCCGCCTTCGCCGTAGGCGTGCTTGGGGTCCTCGTGAGCTGGCTCGCGGCGGCACTGCTTGCCTTTACCATCTTCTTTTACGTGGTTGTCTACACGGCATGGCTCAAGCGGTTGACCCCCCAGAATATCGTCATCGGCGGCGCCGCCGGCTCGCTCCCTCCCGTCATCGCCTGGGCAGCGGCGACCGGCGGCATCTCGGTCGAGCCGTCTCTCCTGTTCCTCATTATCTTCTTCTGGACGCCGCCGCATTTCTGGGCGCTGGCGCTCGTCCGCGTCGACGACTATGCACGGGCTCGACTTCCGATGCTGCCGGTCGTTGCCGGAGCGGAGGAAACGCGGCGGCAGATTCTGCGTTATTCTGTTGCCCTCGCGCCGATCGGCGCGGCGCCGTGGCTGCTCGGTTATGCCCAGGCGCTCTATGGGGTGACCGCGCTGATTGCCGGCGCGCTGATGGTCATGTTCGCGTGGCGTGTGCGCAGCAACCGCGAAGGTGAACGCGCCGAGCGCGCGGCGCACCAGCTTTTCGGCTTCTCGATTCTCTATTTATTCGTCCTGTTCGCGGTACTGCTGATCGACGCGCGGGTGGTAGGCTAAGCAGATGAGGTTGTGGTGATGACATGGACGAAAAGCCGCAGAGAATCGTTCTCAGCGAGGAGCAGAAGCGCAGCCGACGGGCGCGGTCGATCGCAATTGCGCTCGCGCTTGGCGCCCTGGTTATTCTGTTTTATGTCGTTACCCTCGTGAAGGGACCTGCCGTATTGAATCGTCCGTTGTAATCGCCATGACTGTTCCAAACACCTCCTCGCCACGGCGCCGCGATGTCCTGGTCGCGGGCGCGTGTGGAGTCTTCGTCGTGGCGATGGTGGGCGCGGCCTATGCGGCGGTGCCCTTGTATAACTGGTTCTGTCGCACGACCGGGTTCGGCGGCACACCTCAAGTCGCCACGGCTACTCCGCCTGGCGTTCTCGACCGCAAGCTCAAGGTGCGCTTCGACGCCAACGTCGCCGGGGGACTTCCGTGGCGCTTCGAGCCGGAGCAGAATTCAATTGAAGTCAAAATCGGCGAGGTCGTGACTGTCAGCTATCGGGTGGTCAATGAATCGGCGCGCGAGACCGTCGGCGTTGCCTCATACAACGTCTCGCCACCCACAACCGGAGCATATTTCTCCAAGATCAACTGTTTCTGCTTTACCGATCAGCGGCTCAAGCCCGGCGAAAAACGCGAGATGGCGGTGGTCTTCTTCGTCGCCCCGGAACTCGTGAAGGATTCGGAACAGGATGGCCTCGATACCATTACCCTGTCCTACACCATGTATCCGGCGCGGCAGGCTGAACCGTCGCGACCAGAGAACGGCGTAGCACCTGTAGCCGGACGAAGTTGAGAACCGAAATGCAACGCGCGCTGTAGCTGTCTCGCCGGGAGATGGAGAACCTCAAGATGGCCGAAGCTCACGCCAAGCCGCACCACGACTACCATCTGGTCGCGCCGAGTCCTTGGCCTGCGGTGGGCGCGGTTTCCGCCTTTCTGGCGGCATCCGGTGGCATTGCTTGGATGCACCACATGTTCGCGGCGGCGCCATATGTCTTCGGCGTCGGCGTGATCGGCATTGCCTATACCATGATCGGCTGGTGGACTGACGTCGCCCGCGAAGCGACATACGAGGGCTACCACACGCGCATCGTCCAGATCTCCCATCGCTACGGCATGATTCTGTTCATCGCCTCCGAGGTGATGTTCTTCGTGGCGTGGTTCTGGGCCTATTTCAACAGCGCGCTATTCCCGGCCGATATGCAGCAGATCACGCGCGAACAACTGTTCGGCGGAGTATGGCCGCCAAAGGGAACAGAGACATTCGACCCGTGGCATCTGCCGCTACTCAACACCCTGATCCTGCTCACCTCGGGCACCACCGTCACCTGGGCGCATCACGCCCTTCTCGAGAACGCGACCGGCAGGGACTGAAGTGGGGCCTGATCCTGACGATTGCGCTTGGTCTGGCTTTCACCTGCGTGCAAGCCTACGAGTACAGCCACGCAGGGTTCAATTTCAGCGGCAACATCTATGGCGCCACATTCTTCATGGCGACCGGGTTCCATGGCGCGCATGTCATCATCGGCTCGACCTTTCTGATCGTGTGTCTGCTCCGCGCCTATCTCGGACACTTCACGCCGACTCAGCATCTCGGATTCGAGTTTGCCGCCTGGTACTGGCATTTCGTCGACGTAGTGTGGATCTTCTTGTTCTCTTGCATTTACGTATGGGGTTCGGGCGGAGCGAGCGTGGCGCATGCCGCGGGCCACTAGCAACGCGCCGGCGCAACCGGGAACGGTTTTGCGGAGGTGATTGGCGGCGTGCGATGAGCCTTCAAGCGCATTCGCGCTTAACGCTCGGTGGACGTCACCCAATCTGTGGCTTGCCCGAAATCGGCGGCTGAGAGTGCATGGAGTTGATTGAGCCGCGCGCGGCGCCAGCTGAGAAAATGAGAGGTGTGTTATGGCGGCGTATGACGCGATCATTATCGGCACCGGACAGGCTGGGCCGGCTTTGGCGCGGCGACTGGCGGGCGCGGGCTGGAAGATTGCCGTCATCGAGCGCAAGCTGTTTGGTGGGACCTGCGTCAATACCGGCTGCACCCCGACCAAGACCCTGGTCGCGAGCGCCTATGCGGCGTATCTCGCACGCCGCGCTGCCGACTACGGCGTGACCATCGGCGGTCCGGTTGGCGTCGACATGAAAGCGGTGAAGGCGCGCAAGGACGCCGTTGTGCGCCCGTCGCATGAGGGGGTCGAGCGATCATTGAAGAGGTTGAAGGGATGTACGGTCTTTGAAGGCCACGGTCGCTTCGTCGGACCCAAGCAGGTGCAAGTCGACGATGAGATGCTCAGCGCGGACAAGATTTTCATCAACGTCGGCGCGAGGGCAGTGGTGCCGCCGATTCCCGGGCTCGAGCAAGTCCCTTACCTCACGAACAGCTCGATGATGGACGTGGACTTTTTGCCCCCGCATCTCGTTGTCCTCGGCGGGAGCTATGTCGGTCTCGAATTTGCGCAAGCCTATCGCCGCTTTGGCAGCGAGGTCACCGTCATCGAGCTCGGGCCGCATCTCATCGCCCGCGAGGACGAGGATGTCTCGCGCGCCGTTGCCGAAATCCTGAAAGAGGAAAACATCGATATCCGTCTCAATAGCAAGGTGGTCGCGCTGGCAAAAGAAGGCAACAACATCGCTGTCACAGTAGAGAATGCGGGAACAAAGTCGCAGGTCATTGGCTCGCACCTGTTGCTCGCGATCGGTCGGCGGCCGAACACGGACGATCTCGGCCTCGACAAGGCCGGAGTTGCCACCGACGCTCGCGGCTACATTCAAGTCGACGACCAGTTGCGCACGAATGTCCCCGGCATCTGGGCCTTGGGGGATTGCAACGGCCGCGGCGCCTTCACCCACACGTCCTGGAACGACTTCCAAATCGTCGCGGCGAACCTTCTCGACAACGATCCGCGGCGCGTCAGCGATCGCATCACCGCGTATGCGCTCTACACCGATCCTCCGCTCGGGCGCGCCGGTATGACCGAGGCCGAGGTCCGCAAATCCGGACGGCCCGCGCTGATCGCGACGATGGCCATGGAAGACGTGAGTCGAGCGTACGAGAAAGGCGAGACGAAAGGGTTCATGAAGATTTTGGTCGACAGGGAGACGAAGCAGATCCTCGGAGCGTCGCTGCTGGGACTTTCAGGCGACGAAGTCATTCACTGCATTCTCGACGTCATGTATGCCAAGGCGCCATGCACTGTTCTGCAGCGGGCGATGCACATTCACCCGACGGTTTCGGAGTTTATTCCCACGATGTTGGAAGACCTCAGGCCATTGTCGTGAGCATGCATCCAGGAACGATTTGATACCGGGACTTGAGAATTGAGGCACGGCACGCCATCTCGCGGACAAGGCCTTCCAAGCCGGTTTTTGTAGTGACCAATCGCCCCGATACACTGCCTTTGCCCATCGCGTCCGGCCTGCTGGGGCGCTGCCCCCGCTGCGGCGAGGGCCGTCTGTTCCGAGGGTTTCTTGCGCTACGGCCGCGTTGCGAGCGGTGCGGCCTCGACTTCTCGTTTGCCGATTCCGCCGACGGCCCGGCGTTTTTCGTCATGTTTCTTGCCGGCTTCATTGTCGCCGGCTCGGCGCTAGCCGTGGAAGTCCTTTATGCCCCGCCATACTGGGTGCATGCGCTGCTGTGGGGTCCGCTGATCCTGGTCACCACACTCGTCCCGTTGCGGCCTGTGAAGGGGCTTCTGATCGCGCTCCAATATCACCACAAGGCCGCGGAGAGCCGTTTCACCGGTGGCGAAGCGCCGTGAAGGTTGCGCCAGCACGACCGTTGCGATCCGACCTCGTACTGCCGGCCTTGTTCGCGCTCGTGGCGATTTTAGTCTTCATCGGGCTCGGTACCTGGCAAATCCAACGCAAGGCCTGGAAGGAAGCGCTGATCGAGAGCCTCGAACAGCGTCTCTCGGCCCCACCGGTTGATTTGCCGCCCCGCCAGCGCTGGGCGAAGCTTGATCCCGCAAACGACGAGTTCCGCCGCGTGAAATTCTCCGCCGCATTCGTGCCGGGCGCCGAAGCGCTCGTTTACACGAGCGGGTCTGCCCTGCGCAGCGACGTTTTCGGATCCGGCTACTGGGTGTTCGCGCCGGCCCAGCTCGCGGGCGGCGGGCTTGTCGTCGTCAATCGCGGCTTCGTCCCGGAGGGACGGCAGAATGCGGCGACGCGTGAGGCTAGCGTCTCTCCCAGCCGCGTCGAGTTGCTCGGCGTGATGCGCTGGCCGGAATCTCGCGGTGCCTTTTCGCCAAAAGATGATCCCGGCCGCAATCTTTGGTTCGTGCGCGACCCCGCTGCGATTGCAGCTGCTAAAGGGTGGGGCGAAGTCGCGCCCTTCTACGTTGAATTGGAAAGCCCGCAGCCGCCCGGCGGGCTTCCGCGCCCCGGCCCGCTCAAGCCAAACTTGCGTAACGACCATCTTCAATATGCGATCACTTGGTATGGACTTGCCCTGGTCGTAGTGGGGATGTTCGTATTTTGGCTCGGCGGCCGAGCGGCGCGGACCGCATGAGCCGCGTGCGGGCGCCTTCCTTGTGGAGGGGGCGCCTTCCCACTATGTTTTTAGGCCGTTGGCTTCCCCGCGCCCGACGTGCGGCCGGGGAAGAGAAGCACATTCAATAGGTTAGGTTGAATGTCCGCTCGGCGAGCAAAGCCGAGCGCGACGGCACCTTAGCCTCGAACGGAGCCGACGTGCGTTACATCTCCACCCGGGGCGAGGCCCCGACGCTCGGTTTTGTCGACGCGATGCTGGCGGGACTTGGCCGCGACGGCGGCCTTTACGTGCCCGCGGTCTGGCCGGGCCTCGATGCGGACGCGATCGCCGGTTTTGCCGGCCGGCCCTATGCCGAAGTGGCGGTGGAAATCATCCGTCCTTTTATCGGCGATGCCATCCCCGGGGCCGACCTCGCCCGCATGACGCGCGAGGCTTATGGCAGGTTCCGCCACCCGGCGGTCGCTCCGCTGGTGCAGTTCGGGATGAGCGATTTCCTGCTTGAACTGTTTCACGGGCCCACGCTCGCCTTCAAGGATTTGGCAATGCAGCTCCTCGGCCGGCTCATGGACGAGGTGCTCGCGACACGGGGTGAGCGTACGACCATCGTGGTTGCGACCTCCGGGGATACCGGCGGCGCCGCGGTCGAAGCATTTCGCGGCCGCGCGAGAGCGGATCTGTTCGTACTTTTTCCGCACGGACGCATTTCCGACGTGCAGCGGCGAATGATGACGACGGTCGAGGACGGCAATGTTCACGCACTGGCGATCGAGGGGACATTCGACGATTGCCAAGCGATCGTGAAGGGCATGTTCGACCACCACGCCTTTCGCGACCAAGTGCGGCTCTCTGGCGTGAACTCCATCAATTGGGCGCGCATCGTCGCACAGGTGGTGTACTATTTCACCGCCGCCGTCGCGCTCGGCTCCCCGCGGCGAAAGGTGGCCTTCACCGTGCCGACCGGCAATTTCGGCGACGTCTATGCGGGCTACGTCGCGCTGTGCATGGGCCTGCCCATCGATCGCCTCACCGTTGCGACCAACGTCAACGACATCCTGGCGCGGACCATCGCGACCGGCACATACGAGCTGCGTGAGGTGGTGCCTACATCCTCGCCGTCCATGGACATCCAGGTGGCCTCGAACTTCGAGCGTCTGTTGTTCGACATTCACGGCCATGATGCCCGCGCGGTGCACGCGCTGATGGCCTCCCTCGTCCAGTCCCGCCGATTTACGCTGTCGGCGCGCGCTCTCTCCTCGCTGCGCGCCGTGTTTTCCGCGGACCGGGCGGACGAGGACGAGACGGCGGCAACTATTCGCACCATACTGCGGGAGACCGGGCGTCTTATCGATCCTCACACCGCCGTAGGTGTTGCGGTCGCGGAAAAGGAGACCCGCGATCCATCGATTCCAATGGTGGTGCTCGGTACGGCCCATCCGGCCAAATTTCCCGACGCCGTGGAGGCAGCGACCGGCGTGCGGCCACCGTTGCCCGAATGGCTCGCCAACCTCGATCGGCGGCCGGAGCGCGTCACCACGCTGCCGGTCGACCAGATGGCGGTCGAGCGCCATGTTCTCTCTCTCAGTCGCGCCGCACACGAAGGAGCCGCTGCATGAGCGTCGAAGTCACGCGTCTTTCCACGGGCCTTGTCGTCGTGACCGACGCGATGCCGCATTTGGAGACTTCTGCACTGGGCGTTTGGGTCGGCTCTGGCAGTCGCAACGAGCAGCCGGATGAGCACGGTATTTCGCATCTGCTCGAGCACATGGCGTTCAAGGGCACCACGCGACGCACGGCGCGGCAAATCGCGGAGGAGATCGAGGCGGTAGGCGGCGATCTCAACGCGGCAACCTCGGTCGAGACAACCGCCTACTATGCGCGCGTGCTTCGAGCCGACGTGCCGCTCGCGCTCGACGTGCTATCGGACATCCTTGCCGATCCAACATTCGATTCCGAGGAACTGCGGCGCGAGCAGAACGTCATCGTGCAGGAGATTGGTGCCGCCGAAGACGCTCCGGACGATGTGATCTGGGACAAGCTGCAGGAGACTGCCTTTGCTGGTCAGTCGATGGGCCGGTCAATCCTCGGCACGCCGGCGACCGTGCGCTCGTTCGATCGTCTGCGGCTTTCCGCTTATCTCCGACGTCACTATCGCAGTCCCGCTATGGTGGTCGTGGCGGCAGGCGCCGTTGAGCATCGAGCCGTGTTGGCGGAAGTGGAACGACGATTCGCGAGCTTCGCTGGGCCTCGATCGCCGGCGCCCGAGCCCGCCCGCTTTATTGGCGGGTCTCGTATCGAGACACGCGACCTCGAACAAGTTCACATCGCGCTCGCCATGCACGGCTTGCCGCACCGCGATCCGAACCTCCCCAGCCTACAGGTATTCACGAATGTGCTCGGCGGCGGCATGTCCTCGCGGCTATTTCAGGAGGTACGTGAACAGCGCGGCCTCTGCTACGCGATCTATGCGTTCCATGCCCCCTATTCGGACATTGGTATGTTCGGCCTTTATGCCGGCACCGATGCCGCAGATGTCCCCGAGCTGATGCGCGTCGTAGTGGGCGAGATCAATGCCGCAGCCGAAAGCATCAACGAGGCGGAGGTCGCACGCGCGAAGGCGCAGATGAAGGCCGGATTGCTGATGGCGCTCGAGAGCTCATCCGCGCGTGCCGAGCAGCTCGCGCGGCAGATCTTCAATTGGGACCGCCCCGTTCCCCTCGAAGAGCTTGTCGGAAAAATTGACGCCGTGACGGTCGAGAGCGCCCGCGCCGCTGGCCGTGCCCTGATCGCGCGCGGCCGGCCGGCCATCGCCGCGCTCGGCCCCGGGCCCGGGCTTGAAAGTGCCGCCACGATTGCCGACAGTCTCGCCCGCCGGGCGGCGTAAACTTCATGACGGACGATCTGATTCAACGGCGGCGTTCTTTCTCGTCCGTGTGGCTGCCGTCGGGTGGCTGATCACCATGGCATTCTTCCGGACCGTCAGTTTATCCGACCAGATGCCTGCGATCGCAGGCGATGGCGTCGCGCTGCGGGCGCCGCAGATGCCCGACTGCGCCGAATGGGTGGCCTTGCGCGAAGCAAGCCGAGACTTCCTCACGCCATGGGAGCCGACCTGGCCCGCCGACGATCTCACCCGTGCATCTTTTCGTCGGCGCATCAGGCGCTATTCCGAAGACCAGCGCAACGACCTCGCCTATGCCTTCTTTATTTTCCGCAAGCGTGACGACGTCCTCCTGGGCGGATTGACGCTCGCCAATATTCGTCGCGGCTGTGCCCAGGCGGCCAGCCTCGGCTACTGGACAGGAGCACCCTACGCGCGCCAAGGTCATATGACGGCCGCGGTGAATGCCATCGTCCCGTTCGCATTCGCGACGCTGAAGCTTCATCGCGTCGAAGCCGCATGCATTCCGGCAAATGTGGCCTCGATCCGGCTCCTGGAGAAAACGGGTTTCAAGCGCGAGGGATTCGCACGCCAATACCTTTGCATCAATGGCGTCTGGCAGGATCACCTGCTGTTCGCGCGTCTCAAGGATGATTAGAGGGGTAGCGCTGGCCTTGGGGCCGCCACGAATTGGTTGGTATAAGGCTCGACGAAGCGGGATTTGTGAAAAAGCTGAGTAGTTTCAATGGGTCCGGGAAGTGATCGTGAGCCAACGCGCGGCCCGCGCGGCGTGGCGGCGCTGGTCGCGAGTGCCGCAGTCCTGTCCGGCTGCTCACTCGCTTCGAGCGTGGGGTCCTCCGATAACTCGCCCTCGTGGACCAGCCGGGTCGCAAGCCTTTTCTCCGGCGCAACGCCGGGCGTCACTCAGCCGCACTCGCCAACTCCAACGGCGCCGGATGTCGAATGCCCTGGGGTCGATATCCGCGCCGGCGCGTCGACCCTGAATATCGCCGCCAAGGCCGTCGAGGCGACCGCCGGCGATCTGCGCTACCAGCTTTCGTTCGGCCAAACCGCCCGCGAGTGCGCAGTGCAAGGCGCCACAATGAGCATCAAGGTCGGCGTCCAGGGCCGCGTCATCCTCGGGCCCATGGGTGGACCGGGGCAAGTCGACGTTCCCTTGCGCTACGCTGTCGTGCGCGAAGGCCCGCAGCCGAAGACGGTCGCGACCAAGTTCAAGCGGATTTCGGTAACCGTTGCATCCGGCCAGACTCACGTGCCATTCGTCGATATCGAGGAGGGCCTGAGTTTTCCGTTGCCGGCTAGGTCGGAACTCGACGCTTACGTCATCTATGTCGGTTTTGACGAGATCGGTGACAAGAACGAGAAGAAGCCACCGAAGACCGCGAAAAAGACCACAACACGGCAGCAATAGAAGATCCGCGCTACCACCCGCGGAGCGCAACCACGGCACCCTTCAAATGCCGCAGGTCGGCGACAATGATTTGCGCCCCCGCCGACTTCAGCTGGTCGCCAAGCTGGGCGTCAGCATGGCTGCCGCCGACAAACCCGACCGCGGTCATCCGAGCCGCGGTGGCTGCGGTCACACCAGCCGCTGAGTCCTCGACCACGATACAGTCAGCCGCCTGCACGCCCATCCTCGATGCTGCATGCAGGAATAGATCGGGCGCCGGCTTGCCGCTCGGCACGTTGGTCGCGGAAAAGAAGAAGTTGAAGAACCTCGCAAGCCCAGTGATTTCCAGGCTGGCCCGGATACGCTCGGGAGGCGAGGACGATGCCACGCATTTCGGCCCGCGCAGCCATGTCAGCGCGTGGGCTGCATGGGGCATCGCACGCAGCTCTTCGCGCAGGCGCTTCACCGTTGCCGCCGCGATAGTGGCGCCAAGGTTAGTCGGCAGCTTCTGGCGGGTAACCGCTTCGACCATGGTCAACATGTCGGCGGGGCGGCGCCCGGAGAAATAGCGGATCACGGCTTCGGGTGTGATCGCAACCCCTGCGCGCGCCAGCTCGTCCGCAGCAACTGCGGCGGCGATCTGTTCGCTGTCGACCAGCACACCGTTGCAATCAAAGATGATCACGGGAGCCTCGCACCAGCGCGGTCTTTGCGGGATCACGTTGGCTTGCTGCTATTCGACGAATCACGGCTGGAGCAATAGGAATCGCCGCCGTGGCAAAAGTCGGGCACCACGCGGCCCGCGAATCTTTTTGCACAATTTCTTGAGTTGGAGGCAGACCGTAGAACGGTGGCCCGGCCTTTGCCGAAGGGGGCGAGAAGAGGACCTAATTCAGCTTGGCCCGGACATCGGCGATCCCTTTGGCCAGAAGGTCGTCGGCGACCTTGTCCTTCACGGTACGGGCGAGAATCCTCTCCGCCGCAGCAACCGCGACCTCGGCGGCGGCTGAGCGCACATCGGCCAGCGCCTGAGCTTCGGCCTGGGCGATCTTGCTTTCCGCCATCTTGGTGCGTCGCGCGACGAATTCTTCGATCTTGGCCTCGGCTTCGGTGGCAAGCCGCTCGGCCTCAGCCTTGGCGCTGGCGACGATCGTTTCCGCCTCGCGCTCGGCTTCCTGCTGCTTGCGCCGATATGTGGCGAGCAGGGCCTCCGCTTCCGCTTTGAGCCGTCGGGCCTCGTCGAGCTCCGCCTTGATGCGCTCCCGCCGGTCATCGATGCTCTTGACCAGGCGCTTATGCGCTTGGACATAGCCGAGCACGCCGACGAAAATGACGAAGGCGACGGCGACCCAGAACTCGGCTTCAAGCATCGGCTTCCTCAGCGCTTGCCAACGGCCTGGCTGACCTCTTCGCTCGCCGGCGTGACGCCCGTCAGCCGCTCGACAATGGCGCGGGCAGGCTCAGCGGCGATGCTACGTACATTTTCCATGGCCGCCGATCGCGTCCCGGCGATGACCTTCTCTGCTTCGGCAATTCGGGCCTGAAGCTTCGCGTCCACTTCCTTGCGGCGGAGCGCGGCTGCTGCCGCCGCCTTTGCACGCGTCTCGTTGGCGAGCGCCTGCGCGCGTCCGCGTGCCTCCGCCAACGCCTTCTCGTGTGCTGAAATGGCGGCGTCCGACGCGTCCTTGAAGCGCTGCGCCTCGGCGAGATCCTCGTCGATACGCCGGCGGCGTGCGTCCAGAATCGAGCCGATCCGCGGCAACGCAATTCGGGACATCAACAGGTAGAGCGCGATGAAAGCGAGCGCGAGCCAAAACAGCTGGGAAGGGAACGTCTTCGAGTCGAACGGCGGGAACCCGCGACCGTGCTCGGTCGCCGGAATGTGCTCAACCGAGGCAATGGGTTGTGCATCCTTTTGAGCCATCGGAACCCCGAAACTCGCCTCCCAGCGTCGATTGCTTTTGGAATGAATTGCCGGAGGTCAGAGGGCGAACAGCAGCAACAGCGCGATCAACAGCGAAAAGATGCCGAGCGCCTCGGTCACGGCAAAGCCGAAAATCAGATTGGCGAACTGGCCCTGGGCGGCAGACGGATTGCGCAGCGCGGCGGCTAGATAATGGCCGAAGATGGTGCCGACACCGACGCCGGCGCCGCCCATTCCGATGCAGGCAATGCCGGCGCCGATCATTTTCGCGGCTTGGGGATCCATGAGAGAGCTCCTTTTCAGAGTTGGTGAGTGGGCATCAATGGCCCGCGTGGATCGCTTCACTGAGGTAAATGCAAGTGAGGATGGCAAATACGTAGGCCTGCAGGACGGCTACGAGCAGTTCGAGCGCAGTGAGCGCGACCGTGAGGCCGAGCGGAATGATCGCGCCGAGCCAGCCGAGAAAGCCAAGCGCCCCCAGCATCGTCACGAAACCACCAAATACCTTGAGGGTGATGTGGCCGGCGAGCATGTTGGCGAACAGCCGCACGCTGTGAGAGACGGGGCGCGACAGAAACGACAGCACCTCGATGAACGTCACCAAGGGCAGGATGTAGATCGGAATGCCGCTCGGCACCCACAGCTTGAAGAAATGCAAACCGTGCTTCCAAAATCCGTAGATCACGACCGTGAAAAAAACGAGAAGAGCGAGCGCAACCGTGATGACGATGTGACTGGTGACGGTGAAGGTATAGGGAATAATGCCGATCACGTTCAGTACGAGAATGAACATGAAGAGCGAGAACACCAGCGGGAAGAACTTCATGCCTTCCGGCCCGGCCGTGTTTCGCAGTGTGGTCGCGACGAACTCGTAGGACATTTCCGCGACCGCCTGCAGCCTCCCCGGCACCAGCGCCCGCGAACTGGTGGCGCCCAACATCAGCAGGAGGATCAGGGCAAGCGCGATTAGCATGAACAGGGCTGAATTGGTGAAGGCAATTTCGATCCCCCCGATGCGGGTGATCGGAAGCAGGTTTTTGATCTCGAACTGGTGGATGGGATCCATGCAGGATCAAGTCCTCGTCGCCGCGGCGCGGCATGGCCGCTCCCGGCGTGCGGCGGTATTCATCGTTTCGGATCCAATGGGCTGCTCGGAACCACTCCCGCAGCCCGCATCACGTTGAGAACGCCGGCCGCGAAGCCGAGAAGCAGAAACACGATCATTCCCCAGGGTGCGATTCCCAGCAAGCGATCGAGCACCCAACCGAGGGCCGCACCGACCAGAACCGCGGCGACGAGTTCGGTCGAGAGGCGAAAACCTCGGGCGATCGCGGACGGATCGGCGGATGGAGGCTGCTGCGGACTGACTTCGGACGAATGGTCGGCATGGATGTGGCCGAGTTGCTCGCCCAGACGCTTGAGCCTCGCGGAAAGCGCAGCCTCATCGCCCGGCGGTCGTTCGCGGTCACCTTTCTCGCGTGCGTCGTCGGCCATGCTTTCGACACCCGCGCCAGTTTTAGCAGGATCACGACAATTCCGCCCCCAAAACCGCGCGGACCATACTGATTGGGTTTATGCGAGTCAAGAATTGCCCCTTGCGGTAAACGTTTGAAAAGGAAGGGGAATGATGACCCCTGGAGCGACGGAGCCGGGCGCTGTTAGAGCAGGTCAGGCGCGATTGCCGCAGGAGAGGTGGCCGCACTCTTTGCGTCTGCTTCGCCCAGGCGGTGGGGACGTTTGCATGGGTACGGTGGCGCCATTGCACCGTGCCCGAGCGATCGTCTATGGACCATGACGCAAGGAGAGATCGCATGATCCGCATGGCTCTATTCATCGTCGTTGGACTGGGGCTCGCGGGATCGCCAGCGGCCTGGGCGCAAAACGCGGTGCCGGGGAGCGACGATAACCGTTACACTTTCAACCGCGTCGAAGACGGCTATCTGCGGCTTGATGGCCGCACGGGCCAAGTATCGATCTGCGCGCGGCGCCCGGCAGGATGGGCATGTGAGGCGGTGCCGGATGAGCGTGCCGCACTCGAGGCCGAGATCGCCCGCCTTCAGGCCGAGAACGCAGCTGTCAAGAAAGAGCTAATCGCGCGCAATCTGCCGCTGCCTGGTACCGTCAAGCCGGGGTCGCCGGCCGCGAAGCCCGACGAGCCCCGCCTGCAACTGCCCAATGACGCCGATCTCAACAAGGTCATGAACTTTATCGAGAAGGTTTGGCGCCGCCTGGTCGAAATGATCGGGACGCTGCAGAAGGATATGCTGAAAAAGGACTCATGAACTGCCGCGGCGGCAGGGGGGCCATGACGGGCTCGTTATCTTCTATCGTCACTTTCGCGCCCGAGATCATTGCGACGGCGACGCTTGTGGTCGACAGCCGCGGACGGTCTTTCACCGAGATCACAGACGAAGCAACGCGGTTCGTTGCGGAGAGCGGGGCGAAGGACGGTGCCCTGTTCATGTTCATGCGGCACACTTCGGCTTCTCTGGTCGTCCAGGAAAATGCCGATCCCGATGTGCGAAGCGATCTTGCGATCGCGCTCGATCGCCTCGCACCCGCCGATGCCCCGTGGGTTCACGATGTCGAAGGGCCCGATGACATGCCGGCGCACGTAAAGACGATGCTGACCGGGGTGTCGTTGCACGTGCCGGTGATTGCCGGAACGCTTGCGCTCGGCACGTGGCAAGGCATCTATATTGCCGAGCATCGCGCCCGTCCGCATCGGCGCGAAGTCGTGCTGCAATTCATCGGCAGCAGGCGGTAGGCCGCTCGGCTGGTCCGCCGAAACGGCCGAGGTCGACCGTCAGCAGCGGCGTGAACAGCGACGCTGAAATTGTGATATGCTTTCGCCGCCGGCCGGATGTGTGCTCAGAGGTTGAAATGAGGCGGGTGGGCGAATCGGTACGCTTGATCATCGCGGACGACCATCCGCTGTTTCGCGGTGCTTTGCGCGAGGCAGTCTCAGGCCTGTTCGAGGAAGTCGAGATTGCCGAAGCGGGTTCATTCGAGGATTTGATGAAGCTGCTGGAGCGCGGCGCGGAGGTCGATCTCATCCTGCTCGATTTGACCATGCCTGGGGTGCGGGGATTCTCCGGCCTCATGTATCTGCGTGCCCAGTATCCGAGCGTGCCGATTGTGGTGGTCTCGGCCAACGACGATGCTGGGGTCATCCGCCGCTGCATGGATTTCGGCGCCTTGGGCTTCATCCCCAAGACGCTCGGCATCGAGACCATGCGGGACGCCATTACCCGCGTCTTCGCGGGCGGCGTATGGACCCCGCCCGACATCGATCTCGGCGCCGGCTCGGATGCGGAGAGCGCTGATCTGTTGACGCGGCTTACCTCTCTGACGCCGCAGCAGGTGCGCGTTTTGATGATGCTGTCGGAGGGCTTGCTCAACAAACAGATCGCATACGAGCTCGGCGTCTCGGAGGCGACGGTCAAGGCCCACGTCTCGGCGATCCTGCAGAAGCTCGGGGTCGAGAGCCGCACGCAGGCGGTGATTGCCGCCTCAAAGATCGAGCTCGGCCAATGGCCGCAGGCGGTAGGAGTGGGGCATTGATTTGACGGCTGTGCGCGATGCCGCGATCGTGCGCCACTCTCATTCCGCCGCCGCAAGCCGCTGCATGCGCCATTGCGTCAACAGCGCACGCAATGCCGCTGGCTTGAGCGGCTTATTGAGCAGCTGGATGCCGTTGGCGCGGGCATCCTCGCGGACGCGCGGACTGCGGTCGGCGGTAATCAGGATGGCCGTGAGGTCGGCGCCGAAGCGGCGGCGCAGCTCCGTAATCGCTGCAATGCCATTGCCCTCGTCGAGGTGGTAATCGACCAACAACCCGTCAGGCGTGATCTTGCCCTCTGCGACGAGCGCGATCGCCTCTTCGAGATCGGGAGCCTTGAGAACCCGGCAACCCCAGCCCGCGAGTAGCGTTTCCATTCCGTCGAGAATCGCCAACTCATTGTCGATGCACAAAACAGTGATGCCGGAGAGCTGCACGCGATCAACCTCCCGTGCCACGCGTGGCTGTTGCCGCGGCGGTATCGCGGCCGAAAGCGGGACCTTGACCGAGAACTGCGATCCTCGACCGACCGACGAGTTGACCGTAATCTTGTAGTCGAGAACGCGTGCGATCCGCTCCACGATCGAAAGCCCCAGTCCCAAGCCACGCGCCGCCTTGGCCCCCTGTTCGAGCCGGTGAAATTCTTGAAAAATTGCCTGCTTCTTTGACGCCGGAATGCCGAGGCCGGTATCGTAAACGTCGATGCGCAGCCGTCCGTCGCGGCGCCGACAGCCCACAAGCACGCGTCCATTCGGGGTATATTTGATCGCATTGGACACGAGGTTCTGCAGCAGCCGTCGCAGCAAACGCCGGTCGGATTGGACCGCGAGCGAGCAGGGCGCGAACTTGAGGTTTAGTCCTTTCTCCTGCGCGAGCGGCGTGAACTCCACCTCGAGCTGGCGCAACAGCTCGTCGATGCGAAAGCCGACGATCTCCGGCCGCATTGCGCCAGTATCAAGTCGAGAAATGTCGAGCAGCGCCCCGAATATGTCTTCAACGGCATCGAGCGAGGCATCGATATTGGTGATCAGCTGGGCGTCGCTGCCACCGCGCTGCCGCTCGACGAGGCTGGTGACGTAGAGTCGCGCGGCATTGAGCGGTTGCAGGATGTCGTGGCTCGCCGCGGCGAGGAAGCGAGTCTTGGAGATATTGGCCTGTTCGGCCTCGCCCTTGGCACGACCGAGTTCGGTATTGAGGCGGGTCAATTCTTCGGTGCGCTCCTGTACCCGCCGCTCAAGCGATTCGTTGGCGCGCTCGAGTTCTTCCGCGGCCTTCACGCTTGGGGTGATGTCCGTAAAGGTGGTTACGATCCCGCCGTCAGGCATTGGATTCGCACGCACTTCCATGACCAGATCGCGGTCGGCAAAACGCTCCAGGAACGGTTCGCTGTTGTTCACATACCGCGCGAGCCGCTTGCGCACGAGCGCGTCAGCCGTCTCTTTATCGGAGGTGCTCTGCTCGGCGTAGAAGCGCAGGATGTGGTCGAGCGCGGTGCCGACCCGGGTGAGCTGCGGCGGCAATGCAAGGATTTCACCGAATTGGCGATTCCAGCAGACGAGGTGCAGATCCTTGTTGAACACCGCAATGCCTTGCCGCACATGGTCGAGCGCGGTCTGCAGGATCTCGCGATTGTAATGAATAGCGGCGTTGGCGTCGTCGAGGAGCTTGAGCGCCGCCTTGGTCGATACCGTGCGCTTGCGCAGCAGGAGCGACAGCACGAGACGGGATGAGGCCGCGCCGATCGCCGAGGCGAGCAGATGCTCGGCGTAGCGCAGGAGCTGGAAGTCCGCCTCGCCCTTGGGATCAATGCTGATACCGCGGCTCAGAGCATAGCTATCGAAGGAACTGCGTGTACGCTCCTCGCCAAGGTAGCGAGACACGGTCGTGGTCAGCTCCTCGAGAGTGACGGAGGAGCGCCACAGCCGGAAGCTAGGCGCGATCGGCGCCAGGTCGGAGGGAACGAACAGGTCGGCCTGCAGTCGTTCGATCGAAGTCGGCGCGCGGCCCAGCGAGAGAACCACATAGGCTAGGACGTTGAGCAAAAGGCTCCAAATCACCCCGTGGGCGAGCGGTGGCAGATCGAGCCCGATGAGCGCCTGCGGGCGCAGCAGCGCGATCCCCCAAGGTCCGTGCGACAGCAGGCTTTCATTCACGATGCCGACGGCCGCCAGACTCGGCAACAACAGCGTGTAGGCCCAGACCAGGATTCCGACCGTCATCCCGGCCAACGTGCCGCGTGCGGTGCCCCGCCGCCAGATTAGTCCGCCGAAAAAAGCCGGCGCGAGCTGCGCAACCGCCGCAAACGACAACAGCCCGATCGAGGCAAGCTGTGCATCGCCCGCCAAGCGGTAGTACACGTAGGCGAGAAACAGGATGACGAAGATCGCTATTCGCCGCACGGCGAGCAGCAAGCCGCCGACGTTGCCGCGGCCGGTAATCAGCGCCTCGCGGCGCTGCAGCACGAGCGGCATCAGAATGTCGTTCGAGACCATGATGGCGAGCGCAACCGATTCCACGATCACCATCGCGGTCGCGGCCGAAAGACCGCCGACGAACGCGGCAATCGTAAACAGGTCGGAATGCGCGGCGAGCGGCAAGGCGAGCACGAACATGTCGCTGTCGACCTGGCCGGGCCTGAACGTCAGCAGCCCCGCCAGTGCGATCGGCACGACGAACAGATTGATCAGAACGAGGTAGAGCGGGAACAGCCAAGCGGCGCGCCTGATCTCGGACTCGCTGTTGTTCTCAACCACGGTGACATGGAATTGACGCGGCAGCAAAACGATGGCGAACAGCGACAACAGTGTCATCGCCAGCAGCGTGCCCGCCACCGGCTCGCGACTGAACACGGCCGCGGTATCGGGTCGCTCCAGCGCTTGCGCAAAAAGCGAGAGCGGACCCTCGAACATCCAGAAAGTGACGAACACGCCGACGCCGACAAAGGCCACGAGCTTGACGATCGACTCGGTGGCGATCGCCAGCATCAGTCCGTCCTGATGCTCGGTGGCGTCGATATGGCGCGTGCCGAACAGGACGGCGAAGATCGCCATCGCGATCGCGACGTAGAGGGCAATATCGCCCAAGACTGGCTGCATCGCTTCGTGCGCCGGTCCGGCCTGCGCGAGGATCGTGGTCAGCGAGGCTGAGACCGCCTTAAGCTGAAGGGCGATGTACGGAATCGTTCCGATGATCGCGATCAGCGCCACGGTTGCCGCGACGGTCTGGGCCTTGCCGTAGCGCGCGGCAATGAAGTCGGCGATCGACGTGATGTTCTGTGCCTTGGCCAGCCGCACGATGCGCATGACCAGCGGCGAGCACAGCCCGATCAAGAGCATCGGGCCGATGTAAATGGTCAAAAAGTCGAAACCAGTGCGCGAGGCGAGCCCGACCGACCCGAAGAAGGTCCAGGACGTGCAGTAGATCGCTAGCGAGAGCGGATAGATGCACTGCCGCCAGCCGCCTTCACGGCCAAACCGGCGGGTTCGATCGCCATAGCTTGCGACCACGAACAGCAGGCCAATGTAGCCGAGCGCAACGGCGATAACGATCCAGCCTTGCAGCATAATGGCGGTCCGTGGGCGCCAAGCGCGCCGAGCGCCATTCTACCGCACGAGGGGCCGAGCGAGAATATAGGCCGCCCCTGAGGGTGTGCCCTGAATCATTGGGCCGGCAATGCCGGCCCGGACGCGAGTACGCCGACTGGCGTTTGCGAGCCAGCGGCGTTGGATCACTCGGCAGCGAGCGCCCGCTGCCTGAGCGGCAACGCGAGCCGCTCCCACACCTCCAGCAGCGCCTCGGCCAGCGCATCAATCAATGCGTCCTCATGGTAAGGCGAAGGCGTGATGCGCAGCCGCTCCGTCCCCTTCGGCACGGTCGGATAGTTGATCGGCTGAATGTAGATGCCGTGGTCCGCGAGCAGGAGATCGGTCGCCTGCTTGCATTTCTCGGGATCGCCCACGAACACCGGCACGATGTGGGTGTCGTTCGGCATCACCGGCAGCCCCGCCGCGTGGAGTACTGCCTTGACGCGCGCGGCGCGCTCCTGATGGCGCTCCCGTTCGAAACTCGATGTCTTGAGGTGGCGAATCGCGGCCGCGGCCGCGGCGCAGATCGGTGGCGGAAGCGCGGTGGTGAAGATGAAGCCCGGCGCATAGCTGCGCACCGCGTCGCAGAGCGCCGCGCTCGCGGCGATATAGCCGCCGAGACAGCCGAAGGCCTTGGCCAGCGTGCCTTCGATCACGTCGATGCGCGCCATTGCCCCTTGGTGCTCCGCCTGTCCGCCGCCGCGCGGCCCGTACATGCCTACCGCGTGCACCTCGTCGGCATAAGTCATGGCGCGGTAGCGCTCGGCGAGGTCGCAGATACGGCTGATCGGCGCCACATCGCCGTCCATCGAGTAAAGCGTCTCGAAGACGATCAGCTTGGGCCGGTCCGGATCGGCCGATCGCAACAGTTCCTCGAGATGCGCCATGTCGTTGTGGTGAAAGATCCGCTTCTCGCATTTCGACTGCCGCACCCCTTCGATCATCGAGTTGTGGTTCAACGCGTCGGAGAGGATGAGGCAGTTCGACATCAGCTTGGCGATGGTCGAGATGCCGGTTTCGTTGGATACGTAACCCGAAGTGAAGACGAGGGCCGCCTCCTTGCGATGGAGATCGGCGAGCTCGCGCTCGAGATCGACCAGCGGATGATTGGTGCCGGCGATGTTGCGCGTGCCGCCGGCACCCGTGCCCATGCGCGTCGCGGTTTCGACCATCGCCCCGATCACTTTGGGATGCTGGCCCATGCCGAGATAGTCGTTGGAGCACCACACGATCACGTCGCGCGGTCCTTGCGGGGAGTGCCAGATCGCGCGCGGAAAGCGGCCGGCAAGCCGTTCGAGATCGGCAAAGACACGGTAGCGGCGTTCGTCCCTGAGCCGGGCGAGGGCGTCTGCAAAATACGCGTCGTAATTCATGGATCGCTGTATCCCTCGGCAGGCGGGCCTTTCTGGAACTCTCCCAAATTAGAGGCGTTCCAGGGCGCTTGTCGAGGCGATAATTCGCCCGCAGCCCAAATGGATCAGTCAGAAATTGATGCGGATTGCTGTAAACTGTTGCGTATTGCCGCCATGGCCGGCGGGCCAAGCGGGGCGCCTGGCGAGGTTATAGAGTGAGCGAACACACGCACGGGCTGCAGCACGGTCTTACCAATTACGGCGACCGCGACTTCTCGCTCTACTTGCGGCGCTCCTTCGCCCAGTCCATGGGCTACTCGCGAGCGCTGCTGAGCAAACCCGTCGTGGGCATCGCCTATACGCCCTCGGGCTTCAACAATTGCCACCGTCACTTCCCGGAACTGCTGGACGCGGTCAAGCGCGGGGTGCTCGCGGCCGGCGCGCTGCCGATCGCCTTTCCCACCATCTCGCTCGGCGAGGTGTTTCTCAGCCCGACGAGTCTGAAATACCGCAACCTGATGTCGATCGATACCGAGGAAATGATCCGGGCGCAGCCGATGGATGCAGTCGTGCTCATGGGCGGGTGCGACAAGACCGTTCCGGCGCAGCTCATGGGCGCGGTATCCGCCGGCCGGCCGGCGGTCATGCTGGTGGCAGGCCCGATGATGACCGGCCGCCACCGCGGTGAGCGGCTCGGTGCCTGCACCGATTGCCGCCGCTTTTGGGCGCGCTATCGGGCCGGCGAGGTGGCCGAAGCGGAGATCTCGCAGGTCGAAGGCCAGCTCGCGGTCACCGCCGGCACCTGCGCGGTGATGGGCACCGCCTCCACTATGGCCTGCATCGCGGAAGCACTTGGCCTAATTCTGCCGGGCAGCGCTGCGATTCCGGCGGTGCACGCCGATCGCTTGCGCGCGGCGGAAGCGACCGGCGCCGCGGCCGTGCAGTTGATCGGCTCGGAGCGCACCGCGGATCGCATCGTCAACGCGAAGTCGGTCGAGAATGCCCTGCGTGCTCTTCTCGCGCTCGGCGGATCGACCAACGCGGTGATTCACCTCACCGCGATCGCCGGGCGCGCCGGCGTGAAGGTTTCGCTCGATGACCTCAATCGGCTCTCGGATTCGACCCCAGTGCTGGTCAATCTCAAGCCGGTGGGCAACGGCTATATGGAGGATTTTTTCGCCGCCGGCGCGATGGGCGCGCTTCTGCGCGAGCTCAAGCCGCTGCTTCATCTCGAATGCATGACGGTGACCGGCGAAACCCTGGGCGAACGGCTTGCGTCCGCCGCCGCTTACGTCGACCGCTCGATCATTGCGGAACGCGAAAAGCCCTTCGAGCCTCAAGGGGGCCTGGTTGCCTTGTTTGGAAATCTCGCCCCCAAAGGCGCCGTCCTCAAGCGCTCGGCAGCCGATGCAAAACTGTTCGAGCACGAGGGCAGGGCGGTTGTTTTCTCTTCGCTTGCCGATCTTGCCGCACGCATCGACGACCCGGCGCTCGACGTGACACCGCAGGACGTGCTCGTGCTGCAGAACGCCGGCCCCCATGCCCGCGCGTGCATGCCCGAGGCCGGCTATCTGCCGATCCCGAAGAAACTCGCGCAGCGCGGGGTCAAGGACATGATCCGCATCTCCGATGCGCGCATGAGCGGTACGGCCTATGGCACCATCGTGCTGCATGTCACGCCGGATGCGGCCTCCGGCGGCCCGCTCGGTCTCGTGCGCAGCGGCGACCGCATACGCCTCTCGGTCAAGCAGCGTCGCATCGATCTCCTGGTCGAAGATGCCGAATTGAAAGCGCGCGCGGCCGCGCTGAAGCCCGCGCCGATGCAACCCGAGCGGGGTTATGCCAAGCTCTATGCGCAGGAGATTCTGGGTGCGGACGAGGGCTGCGACTTTGCCTTCCTGCGGCCGGCCACAGGTCTGCCGTGAGCGAACCATCAGCATGACTTTATCTGCCGTCAGAGCGGGTACCCACATTGCAAAGCTGGTGGTCATGGATCCCCGCAACGGGTCCCCGCGCGAGCGTCGCGGGGTGCTCCTTGCCGGGACGACAACGCATGAGCTTTGAGTCAGATTGCGGATGACAACGGAGGAAAAACCGATGGCCGTCGAAAGTATCTTCTATTCGGTGTCCGGCCAGAGTTGTCGCGGCGCGCTGGTGTGGGATGAAAGCGTCAAGGCGCCGCGGCCGCTGTTGCTGATGGCGCCCAATTGGCGCGGCGTCATCAAGCCGGCGATCGAAACCGGCCAGATGCTGGCGCACGAAGGTTATGTCGTCTTCGTCGCGGATATGTTCGGCGAAGGCAACGGACCGGTCGGAACCGAGAACCCCATGGAGTTTCTGCGGCCGTTCATGTCGGATGTGGCGGGAATGCGCCGGCGCATCGCCGCCGCACTCGACACGCTGACGCGGGAGGCCGACCGGCGCGCCGTCGGCGACATTAGCCGGCGGGCGGCCATAGGTTACTGTTTCGGCGGGCTCAATGTTCTCGATCTGGCTCGCACCGGGGCCGATGTGCAGGCGGTCGTGTCGATGCATGGAACACTGTCGACGCCGCAGCCGGCCAAGCGCGGCGACATCAAGGCGGCGGTGCTCGCCGTGCACGGCGCCGCCGATCCGGTCGCGCCGAAGGCCGAGCGGGACGCGTTCGAGGCGGAGATGACGGAGGCCGGAGCGTGCTGGGCGCTGCTCACGTTCGGCGACATATGCCATGCCTTCACCGACCCGCAGGCCAACAACACGGGCGTAGCCGTGTACGATGAGCCTGCCACCCGGCACGGCTATGCGCTTGCCCATGCCTTCATCGCCGATGCCTTCGCCGGTCGGCGGCACGGTTGCCCCGCGCTACAGCCGGCATGATAATCTCCATCTAAGTCCTCACACGGGGAGCCTCCGATGCATACGCTGTCCATCCCCCAATCGGTCGTCGACCGCGTCATCACGCGCCGCGGCCGCGAGCACATCTATGAAAATCTCGATCCGGCCAAGACCGCCCTCGTCGTGGTCGACATGCAGAATGCCTTCATGCTGCCGGAGGTTGCGCATGCGCTCTGCCCCATGGCGGAAAAGATCGTGCCGAACATCAATCGTCTCGCGCGCGCGGTGCGCGAGACCGGCGGAACCGTGATCTGGATCCAGACCACATTCACGCAGGAGGCGCTGCAGAGCTGGTCGACCTATTTCGAAATGGCGACGCCAGAAAACGCCGCAAAGCGCGCGCAAGCCCTCACACCGGGCAGCAAGGGGCATCAGCTCTGGGCCACGCTCGACGTGCGCGCGGAGGATCTCATCGTCGAGAAAAATCGGTTCAGCGCCTTCATTCAGGGCTCGTCGGATCTCGCCGAAATCCTGCGCCAGCGCGGCCTCGACACGATTCTCGTCACCGGCACGGTGACCAACGTGTGTTGCGAGTCGACCGCGCGCGACGCCATGATGCTCAACTTCAAGACGATCATGGTCACCGACGGCAACGCCGCCGTGACCGACGAGGACCACAACGCATCGCTGTGCGCATTCTACCTCATGTTCGGCGACATCATGTCGACCGACATGCTGATCGGCTGTCTCGCGCGCAATGCCCGCAGCAATCTGGCGGCGGCCGAGTAGTACACGCGCCGCTGACGCGAGATGGAGCCGGCGCGACACACCGTAGCCGCCGCGCCGGAGCCCGCGGACATCATTGCCCGCGCCCGCGCATTGATTCCCACGCTGGCCGAGCGCTCGCGTGAAGCCAGACGCCGGCGCCGCATCCCGGATGAGACCATCGCCGACATGCAGCGCGCCGGATTTTTCCGCGTGCTGCAGCCCAAGCGCTGGGGCGGCTATGAGATGGACCTGCACACCTTTTACGACGTCGAGCTTGCGCTCGGCGAAGGCGACATGTCGACGGCGTGGATTTACGGGGTGTCTGGCGTGCATCCCTGGTTCATGGCGCTGCTCGATGATCGTGCGGCGCAAGAGGTCTGGGGCGAGGACACATCCGTCCTGATCTGCTCCTCGCTGATGCCTGCCGGCAAGGCGAGGGCAGTCGACGGCGGTTACCGCCTGAGCGGGCGCTGGCGCTATGCGAGTTGCTGCGTCCATTGCGACTGGGCCCTGCTCGGCGCGCTCGTCGCAAGCGCTGACGGCGGAGCGCCCGAGGGCCGCATCTTCCTCATGCCGCGCATGGACTATACCAGCGTCGACACCTGGAACGTGTCCGGCCTGCAGGCCACCGGCAGCTGGGACATCATCGTGGAGGATGCCTTCGTCCCGGCCTATCGCTCGCAGAGCATGGTCGACAACTTTCGGCTCAAGGGTCCGGGCCAGGCGCTCAACACGTCGAGCCTCTACCGATTGCCGTTCGGCCAGATTTTCGTGCGCGGCATATCGACCGCTGCGCTCGGCGTGCTGCAAGGCATGCTCAACGCGTTCATGGACTACGGCAAGGCCCGCGTGACGCGAGCAGGAGGTC
>WNGI01002998.1_pt1 | contig 26053 bp, 26 predicted proteins | sample 5400621 | NCBI WGS metagenome assembly WNGI01 (sample SAMN13153374, study PRJNA577476) | soil metagenome | isolation source: 20 cm soil or saprolite under Garry oak tree replicate 1 | place: USA:California | collected 2016-06-15 | reverse complement strand
CCCAAAGATGATGTCGGCTTCGGGACATCGGCAGCCGGTCTCCGATAACTCAAGATCGGGTTCGCGCGGGCGCCCCTTCGGCCGCGGCACCGTCGTCTCGAACGTTGCCGAGCCAGCTCCGGTAGAGCGCGGCGTACCGTCCTCCGGCGATCACCAGCTCGCCGTGCGTCCCCTCCTGGACCAGCCTCCCCGCGTCGAAGACGAACACCCGCTGCGCGCCCTCGGCCGTCGACAACCGGTGCGCGATCGTGACCACGGTGCGTCCCGCCGACAGCCGTCGGAGCGCCTCGGTGATCCGTCGCTCCGTCGCCGGGTCGACGGCCGACGTCGCCTCGTCGAGGATCAGGAGCCCCGGGTCGCCGATCTGCGCACGCGCGAGCGCCACCAGCTGGCGCTCGCCGACGCTCAGGGCCTCGCCGCGCTCGCCGACCGGTGTCGCGAGCCCGTCCGGCAACCCCGCGACCCAATCCGAGAGCCCGAGCTCGACGAACGCCGCCTCCACCTCCGGATCGGTCGCGGCCGGACGGCCGTAGCGGACGTTCTCGCGGACCGTCGTGTCGAACAGGAATCCGTCCTGCGGCACCATCCGGATCCGCGTTCGCCGCGAGTCGCTCTGCACGTCGTGCAGGTCGACGCCACCGATCACGATCTGGCCGGAGACCGGGTCCGCCAAGCGGGACATCAGCTTCGCGAAGGTCGTCTTGCCACACCCGGTCTCGCCGACGATCGCGACGTGACCGCCCGCGGGCACCGACAGCGTGATCCCGTGGAGCACCTCCGGTCCCTCGCGGTAGGCGAAGCGGACGTCCTCGGCCTCGACCGACAGGGGTCCGCCGGGCAATGCGACGCCGTTCACCGGCTCGACGACCTCGATGTCGAGGTCGAGGACCGCCAGGATCTTCCGCCAGCCGGCGATCGCCGTCTGGGTCTCGCTGTAGATCTCGGGGAGATCCGTGAACACGTGCAGGAACACGTCCGCGAGGAACAGGAACGCCGAGACCTGCCCGAACGTGAGCCCCCACGAGCTGCCGTAGACCGAGCCCAGCACGATCACGGTCGAGAGCGCGACGGCGTAGAAGATCGACGACATCGGCCAGAAGGTCGCCGCGCGGAAATGCGCGAGGACCTCCGCTTTGTACCGCTCGCTGATCGCGTGCTCGACCTTGTCGTGCGTCTGCTCGTCCAGCCCGTACGCGCGGACCACGGCAGCGCCCATCACGGACTCGGACACCTCGGAGAGCATCTCGCCCACCCGCGTCCGCGCCGCGTTGAACGCGGCGGACAGCCTCGCCTGCATCGACCACACGACGATCAGCAGGGGGATCAGCAGCACCATGATCGCCGTCGCGAGCTGCCACGAGTAGTAGAGCATGAGCAGCAACGCACCGATCGCCTGCGCGCCGGAGATGATCCACGCGATCCCGCCCCACTCCATGAACTCCTGGAGCGCGTCCACATCGGCCGTCACGCGGGCCACGAAGACGCCGCGCTTCTCCTCGCTCTGCTCGGCGATCGACAGCGCGTGGATGTGGCGGAACGTCCGCACCCGCAGATGCATCAGCGCGTTCTCCGAAGCGGTCACGAGTCGACGGCCCGCCGATCGTGCGGCCACGAAGGCGAGGACGACGAGCAGGAAAGCCGCGGCGCATCGCCCGTAGACGAACCCAGCGTTGAACGTCGGTGTGAAGCCCTTGTCGAAGATCTGCTGGACGAGGACGGGGGTGACGAGGGAGGCGACGGTCACACCGAGGGAGACGATCACCGTGAAGCCCAGCCCGACCCGAAGCTCGGGGCTCTCCTTCAGACCTCGCCTCAGGACGGCGAAGGCGCCCTTCAGGTGCTCGGGGACCTTGACGTCCTCATCGTCGGCGAGCAGCTCGGCGGCGGCGCTCATCCCTCGCCCCGTTCGCCGCGCTCGTAGGCATGGATGATCGCCGCGTACCCCGGCTCCCGCGCAAGCAGATCCTCGTGCGGTCCGGTGGCCTTGACCACGCCGTCCTCCAGGAAGATCACGCGGTCGGCGAGGCGGATGGTGGAGAGCCGGTAGGCGACCACGACGAGCGTCGTCGACAGCTCTCGCCGGAGCGCCGCCAGGATGTCCGCCTCGACGGTCGGATCGACCGACGACGTGGCGTCGTCCAGGATCAGGACACGTGGCGCTCGCACGAGGGCTCGGGCGAGCGCCACGCGCTGCCGCTGCCCCCCGGAGAGCGTGTAGCCACGCTCTCCGACCACCGTGTCGTAGCCCTGCGGGAGCTCGCGGATGAACCGGTCCGCCGACGCGATCATCGCGGAGCGGACGACGTCCGCCTCGGCCGCCTCGGCATCCAGCGCGATGTTCTCGCGAACGGTCGTCGCGAACAGGAAGCTCTCCTGGAACACGATCGAGACATCGCGGCGGAGCGCGTTCGGGTCTGCGTTCCGAACGTCCACCCCGCCGACGAGCACGCGGCCCTGTTCGGGATCCGCGAGCCGGACGAGCAGCTGTGCCAGCGTCGACTTGCCGACCCCGGTCGGTCCCACGATCGCGACCGATTCCATCGGTTGGACGTCGAACGTGACGCCGTCGAGGATCGGCACGCCGTCGTAGAGGTGCCGCACACCGAGCACCTCGATCCCCAAGGGGCCGGCCGGCAGCTCCTCCGGGTGCGCGGGGGGATTCAGCGTGACATTCGTCCGGAAGACCTCTTCGAGCCGCGCGTACCCGACGACCGCCCGCGGCAGCTCGGCCAGGATCCAGCCGATGAACCGCATCGGCCACGACAGCAGCCCGAACAACGCCACGAAGCCGATCAGTTCGCCGGGCGTGATGGCGCCGGCCGCCACCCGCCACGATCCCACCGCGAGCAAGAGGGCGGTCGCGAGCGTTGGTAACGCGTCGAGCCCAGCCTCGAAGGTGGCCCGGACGTACCCGCCCCGCACGCGGTCGTCGCGGAGCGCCCTGGCCTTCACGGCGAGCCGTTCGGTCTCGGCGTCCTCGCGTCCCAGCGTCTTGACGACGAGGGCGCCGTCGATCGACTCGTGCGCCACGGCGGACACCTCGCCGAGGCCGACCTGGGCGCTGCGGGCGGGCTCCTCCATCCGCTTGGCGAAGCTCCGGTTCATCAGCGCGAGCGACGGGAACAGGAGCAGCCCGATCAGTGCGAGCCACGGGTCGGCGCGGAGCAGCTCGGCCATCGCGAGGAGGGTCATCGCGATCACGCCGGTGGCGAACGGAACAGGCCAGAAGACGTCGACCGCCGCCTTCACGTCGGCCTCCATGTGCGCGAGCAGCTCCCCGGTCGGCGTCTCGCGGTGGTACTGGAGCTGGAGATCACGGTAGCGATCGGCGACCCGGTTCCGGAGGGTGGCCATCACGCGCTCGCCGGCGACCCCGCTGTAATAGCGGCGGAACATGATGCCGAGCGCCCGTCCCACGCCGAACGTCATGAGCGCCAGCACCGCGAGCCAGATCGAGCTGGCGGGGACCGGACCGCTGAACGACGGCTTGAGCACCTGGTCGGTCGCGCGTCCGAGCGCCGTCGTCAGCAGCACGGACGATACGGCGAACACGAGCGAACCGGCGACGGACACCAGGAACGGCCTGGGATGCATGCGGACGTAGGCGACCACTAGTCGCATCCCGCGGACGAAGAGCCCCCGCCCTTCCCCGCCCCTCGTCTCCTGCGTCACCGACGCCATGCCGCCTATGATGCCGCGCATGACCGGCCATCGACCCTGGTTCGCGTCGTACCCCAGCGACGTGCGGCCTTCGCTCGAGCCCTATCCGCACGAGAGCCTGTTCGCGATCCTCGATGCCGCGGCGGGCCGATACCCGAACAAGCCCGCGCTCGCGTGGTTCGGGAAGCACATGACCTACGCGCAGCTCCTGGAGGAGGTCGAGCGGTGCAGCGCGATGCTCACCGCCCTCGGCGTGACCAAGGGCGACCGGGTGGCGCTGATCGTGCCCAACTCACCGCCGTACGTGATCACGTACTACGCCTGTCAGCGGATCGGGGCTATCGCGGTCGGGAACAACCCGCTCTATACGAAGCGCGAGATGGAGCATCAGCTCCGCGACGCCGAACCGAAGGTCGTGCTGATCGCCGACCTCCTGTACTCGGATTTCGCCGATCTCCTCGGCGACCTCAAGATCACGAACGTCGTCGTTACGCGGCTCAACGACTACATGCCGCCCATCAAGAAGCTCCTCGCGCCAATCGCCGTGTTCCACAAGACCCAGCGGGCTGCGGGGAAGCCCTGGCCGCCCGTGCCCGGCGGGGCGCCGGTGTTGCGCTGGCACGCGGCGATGAAGCGCGGGGATCCCGTTCCGCCCGTGGCCACGGTCGATCCCGGACGTGATGCAGCGGTGCTGATCTACACCGGCGGGACGACCGGTATCGCCAAGGGCGCGATGCTCTCGCACGACAACATCACGGCCAACGCCCGTCAGTCGACGGCATGGATCTCCGTGATCGAGGACGGCAAGGACTCGATGCTCGCCGCCCTCCCGTTCTTCCACTCGTACGGGATGCTTTCGATGAACGTCGCGATCCTCAACGCGATGAAGCTGATCCCGGTCCCGAACCCCCGCGACATCCACATGCTGCTCGAGCTGATCCACGAGGAGCACGCAACGATCTTCCCGGGGGTTCCGCGGCTCTACATCGCCGTGAACGAGAACCCGGAAACCCCGAAGTTCGACCTGAAATCGATCAAGGCATGTGTGTCGGGCGCTGCGCCCCTCCCGGCGGCCGTGGCGAAGGAGTTCGAACGGGTGACCGAGGGCGGCCAGCTCGTGGAGGGGTTCGGGCTGACCGAGTGCTCGCCGGTCACGCATGCCAACCCGTTCAACGGGGTGCGGAAGGCCGGTTCGATCGGACTCCCGATCCCCGACACCGATGTCCGGATCATGTCGCTCGACGATCCGGACAAGGAGATGCCGATCGGCGAGCCCGGCGAGCTCTGCATCCAGGGCCCCCAGGTGATGCTTGGCTATTGGAAGCGGCCCGAGGAGACCGCCTTGATGATCCGCAACGGCTGGCTGCACTCGGGTGACGTCGCCGTGATGGACGCCGAGGGCTACTGCAAGATCGTGGATCGCCTCAAGGACATGATCTTGGTCTCCGGGTTCAACGTGTACCCGAACGAGGTCGAGGAGGTCCTCTACCACCACCCGGCGATCTCGAAGGTCGCCGTGATCGGGGTGCCGGACGATCGAACCGGGGAACGGGTGAAGGCGTTCGTCGTGCTGAAAGAGGGAGCGAAGCTCACCCCCGACGAGCTGATCGCATGGTGCCGGGACCCGAAGGTGGGACTCACCGGCTATCGCATCCCACACGAGGTCGAGTTCCGCGACTCCCTTCCGGAGACAATGGTCGGCAAGGTGCTTCGACGGGTCCTGCACGACGAGGAGCTGAAGAAGCGCGAGGCCGCCGGATCGGTCGCGCCCAGCGGATCGTGAACCCGATCTACTGGGACCTCGGCGACGGGATCGCGGTCCGCACGTACACGCCGGACGATGCGGAGGAGGCATTCGCGCTCGTCGATGCCAACCGTGACCGGCTGCATCCGTGGATGATCTGGGAACCGCGCACGCGGTCGCCGGCGGACACGAGGGCCTTCATCGAGCGCTGCCTCGCATCGGAGACCGACATCGAGGGGAACGGGATCTGGGTCGACGGCCGGCTCGCGGGGTCGATCGGCCTTCGGGTCGACGTGCAGGATGCGGGCGCCGAGATCGGGTATTGGATCGCCGGGGACTTCGAGGGGCGGGGGATCATCACACGCGCCTGCCGGCGGTTCTTCGATCTCGCGTTCGACGAGCTCGGTTTGCACCGGATGGAGCTGTGCGCGGCCGTCGGCAACACGAGGAGCCGCTCGGTCGCGGAACGCCTCGGGATGCGGCAGGAGGGCGTTCTGCGCGGGGGGGTTCGGAACCCGGAAGGGTTCGACGACCTCGTGGTCTACGGGATCCTCGAGGACGAGTGGCGAGCGCGGGCGCGGTGAGCCCGCTGCCTGTCGACCTGGGCGCGGGCGTAGTGCTTCGTCGATACGGGATGCGAGACCTCGAGGCGTTGTGGCAGGCGATCGAAGAGGAGCGCGAGCGGATCGCAGTGTGGATGCCGTTCGTCGAGGGCGTCCGCACGATCGAGGATGAGCGGACGTGGCTCGAGTCAGTCGTGGCCGACGACGCTGGTATCGGAGGGGGAGGCCTCTGGAGCGGGTCCGAGTTCCTCGGCGGGGTGGGTCTCATGCTCGGGCCGTTCGGCATCGCCGGCGAGATCGGCTACTGGATCCGCGCGAAGCACGAGGGACGCGGCCACATCACGCGTGCCTGTCGGGCGCTGATCGACATGGGCTTCGCGGAGCTCGGACTCCACCGGATCGAGATCCGAGCGGGTCTCGAGAACGCGAGGAGTCGCGCGGTCCCGGAACGACTCGGGTTCACCTACGAAGGCATCGAACGCGAGGGGAGCCGCGGCAGCCGAGGCTTCTACGACCTCGCGGTCTACAGCCTGCTCGACCGCGAGTGGCGGTCCTGACCTTCGATCCGCCGCCTCACGCGATCCCGGAAGATCGACCCTGAGCTCACAACGAGGCGACGCGGGTTCGTTCCTCATCGGTCAGTTCGCGGAGCGGCGGCCGGACGTCGGCGTGGGCCAGCACACCTTTGTCCACGAGCACCTGTTTCGCGACCGCGGGTAACGACAGGTCACGCACGGCGTCGCGGAGAGCGTTCACGCGAGCATCGGCGGCGGCACTCTTCCGGTGGACGAGCTCGGCCGTGACCTCGGGCCATGCGGAAGCCAGGCCCGACACGGCGCCGACCGCTCCCGCCGCGAGCCCTTCGAGCACGAGCGGCTCGAAGCCGATGAAGACGTCGAGTCCTTCGACGAGGTAGGGCTTCACGGCTTCGAACGGCGTGTCGGACACCTTCAGCCCGGTGAGGTTCGGCACCTCGTCGCGCAGCCGCTCGATCACGGGCAGTGGCACCGGGTATCCACTCCGTCCCACGAATTCGTAGATGTAGAACGGCAACGGGGCGCACGCGTCAGCGGCCTGCCGGAAGTGATCGAACAGTTCCTGCTCGTCGAGCGGGAAGTAGGGAGGAGCGATCACGGCGACGGCGTCGGCCCCGACCTCCTTCGCGTGCAGCGACAGCTCCACGGTGTGCTCGGTCGTCTGGGCGCCGGCGTGGACCGCGACCGCGAACCCCTCCGGTCGGGCCTCGAGGCAGAGCTCCGTCATCCGGCGCCGCTCCTGGACCGACAGCAGCACACCCTCGCCCGTGGTGCCGCACGTGAGGACGCCGTCCATGCCCCCGTCGGCGAGGAAGCGGATCGAGGGAGCGACGCTCGCCTCATCCAACGACGCACCGTGATCGCGCAGCGGCGTGACGGCGGCCGCGATCGCACCGTGGAGCTTCCCGAGCATCCGCCCAGGGTACGCGTCAGAATTGGTCGGATTCGGTGGACCCCTCCAGGGCGAGCGTCGAGGATCCCCCTCGGCTGATCGTCTTCGACACGAGATCGAACCACCCCGTGCCGACCTCGTGTTGGTGCTTGACCGCGGTGTAGCCGGCGGACTCGAGACCGAACTCGCGCTCCTGCAGACGCACGTACGCGGTCATCCCCTCGCCGGCGAATCCTTTCGCCAGCTCGAACATGCTCGCGTTGAGGGCGTGGAACCCCGCGAGCGTGATGAACTGGAACCGGTAGCCCATCGCGCCGAGCTCCTTCTGGAACGCGGCGATCTGCTCGTCGTCCAGCCGCTGCTTCCAATTGAACGACGGCGAGCAGTTGTACGCGAGGAGCTTCCCCGGAAACTCGGCGTGGACGCCTTCGGCGAACGACCGAGCGTCGTCGAGGTCGGGTGTCGCTGTTTCGCACCAGAGCATGTCCACGTAGGGCGCGTACGCCCTCGCGCGTTCGACCGCGGCGGCCATCCCGCCGCGAACGCGGAAGAACCCCTCCTCGGTGCGATCTCCGCTGATGAATGCCTGATCCCGCTCGTCGACGTCGGACGTGAGGAGGTTGGCGCTCAGCGCGTCGGTCCGCGCCATCAGCACGGTCGGGACGTTCAGGACGTCGGCTGCGAGGCGAGCCGCCATCAGCGTCCGGATGAACTGGCCGGTGGGGACCAGCACCTTCCCGCCGAGGTGCCCGCACTTCTTCTCGGACGAGAGCTGATCCTCGAAGTGCACGCCCGCGGCGCCCGCCTCGATCATCGCGGTCATCAACTCGAAGGCGTTGAGCGGGCCGCCGAACCCGGCCTCGGCGTCCGCGACGATCGGCAGACCGAACTCGGTGTCATCCCCGTCGGCCCACGCGATCTGGTCGGCGCGACGGAGGGCGTTGTTCAGGCGGCGGACGACCGTGGGGACCGAGCTCACCGGATAGAGCGACTGGTCCGGGTAGGTGTGCTGCGCGGTGTTGGCGTCGGCGGCCACCTGCCAGCCGGACAGGTAGATCGCGCGAAGACCCGCCCGCGCGCACTCCACCGCCTGGCCGCCCGTGAGGCAACCGAGGGCGGCCACGTAGTCGTCGGAGTTGACCAGCCGCCACAGCGCCTCCGCCGACGTCTCCGCGATCACGTGGCGCTCGCGGATCGAGCCTCGGAGCCGAACGACGTCCTCGGCCTCGTACGGGCGGGTGATCCCCCGCCAGCGCTCCTCGTCCCGCCACCGGGCGCGCAGGTCGTCGGCTTCCACGCGGATCCGTTCGGTGATCGTCATCGGTGTCCAGCCTTTCCGCTCTGCGCCCGGTCTTCGATGGGCGCGATCCCCGCGGGATAACGGAACCTCCCGGTGTCCGGGAGGTCGGGTGCGCGCGTCGGCCGAGGGGCCGCGGCGCGGGTCAGCTGGATACGTTCTTGAACGGTCGTTCAATCATCGAGCTCATCCTGGCAGACCTCGGCTGGCCTGGTCAACCGAAGCCGAGGATCAGGCGGTGAGCCTGATCACGAGGAAGCGGGGGACGCCCTTCCTCCACGTCTCGCCTGCGACGACGATCTTCCCGTTGGGTTGCCGGGCGATCCCGTGGGCCGCATCCGTCCCGCCGGCGACGTCGATCCGCGCGACGCCGTTCGTCGCGAAGGTGGGGTCGAGCGAGCCGTCGGCCCGCAGCCGAACCACGGCGGCATCGTCCGCCGTGGTCGCTCGATGGATCCGTCCCGCGACGAGCAGCTTGGCCCCGACGCGGACGACGCCGTCGGCTCGATCCGGCGCGGCGCTCCACGCGAGGACTACGACCCCGGCGTTCCCGAACGTGGGATCGGGCCCTCCTTTCGGCGTATAGCGGACGATGCCCCAGTCCGCGTGCCCGCCGTTGCTCGCGCTCCCGGCGAGCACGAACCCGCCCGTCCCCGTCACCGCGATCGCGTTGGCGATGTCGGCGCCCGGACCGAGGTCCGTCCGCGTGACGCCGGCGTGTCCGAATCCGGTCGCGACGTTGCCGTTGCCGTGCACGCGGAAGATCGCGAACCGCGGAACCGTGCCGAACTCCGCGTAGCCGGCAGCGACGATGTCGCCGCTGGGCATGACCACGAGGTCGTTCACTTGCTCCGCCCCGGCTGAAAGGTCCAGGATCTGCCTCCCATCCCCGCCGAACGCCGGATCCAGCGTCCCGTTCGGGCGGAGCCGGGCGAGAGCCGACCGCATCGTGGAGCCGTTGGAGACGTAGCCACCGATGTCGATCGCGCCCGAGGGGGCGAAGGAGACCGCGTTCGCGGTCTCCTGTTTGCCGAAGTTGACGGTGGCGAGCCCGTCGCCGCCGAAGGCGGCGACGGGCTCGCCCCCCGGGCCGAGGCGCAGCACGAACGAGTCTTCGATCCCGCCGCCGGTCCAACGCCCGGCGATCGCGAGCCCGTTGTCGCCGGCGACCGCGACGTCGAAGGCGAGCGCGGCGCTGGCGCCGAGTGACATCCTGAGGCGCCCGTCGCCGTTGAAGGAGGGGTCGAACGTTCCGTCGGGCCGGAACCGCGCGACGACCACGTCGACGTGAGCGTCGACGGTGTACCCGGCCACGACGGTCCGCCCGGCGTGGTCGATCGCGACGGCGGTCGCGACCGAGCCGGTCGCGAACGCCGTCGCGATCCCGTCGTGCGAGAACGCCGGGTCCAGTGCCCCGGACATCGCGCTCGCGGGCTGAACCGCGCTCGCGACCGCTATCACCACGAGGAGGACGAGCGAGCGCCGCACGCGTTCAGCCCCGGGTGACCTGCGACAGCTTGAGGGTCTTCTCGTAGAGCGCCTTCCCCGTGACGGCCGCTTCGCAGCCCGCATCGCGGAGCGCCCAGATGTCGTCGGCCGAGCGAACGCCGCCGCTCGCGATGACCGGTCGGTCGGTCAAGCCGAGCACGTGCCGGTAGAGCCGCAGGTCGGGACCCTCCAGCGTCCCGTCCCGCGCGATCGCGGTGACGAGGTACCGGGGTGTGCCGGCGTCGTTGAGCACGGGGATGACCTCTTCGACCGGTGGACCTTCCTCGCGCCAGCCCTTCACCATCGCGTGCCCGGCACGCACGTCGACGGCTACCAAGATCCGCTCCGCGAACTCCTCGACGGCACGGGCGACGAACCCGGGGTCGAGCGCCGCGGAGGTCCCAAGGATCGCCCGGCCGGCTCCGATCTCGAGCACCGACGCCACATCCTCGAGCGTGCGAACCCCACCCCCCACCTGGACCGGGCACACCACCGAGCGGCAGATGTCGCGGATCGTGTCGCGGTTGGAGCCCTCGTCGAGCGCGGCGTCGAGGTCGATCACGTGGAGCCGGCGCGCCCCCTCCTCCTGGAACCGAACCGCAACCTCCACGGGATCGTCGTCGTAGGCGGTCTCCTCGTTCGGATCGCCGCGGAGCAGCCGGACCGCCCTGCCGGCTCGCAGATCGATCGCCGGGATGACGATCATGCTGCTCGGAGCCTCTCGCGAGGCTCGTCGGTCATCGGTCGCCGGCCTCGTCCGCGCGGGCCTCCATCGCCTTCGCGTGTCCGACCAGGCCTTCTGCCCGGGCGAGCGTCGAGGTGCCGGGGCTGAAGTGCGCGACCGCGGCGGGCGACATCCGCATCACCGACGTGATCGTGACGTAGTCCGCTGCGCGCAACCCGCTCGAGAACCGGGCCGTCCCCGCGGTCGGAAGGACGTGGTTGGACGAGAGTCCGTAATCGCCGAACGGCACGGCCGACCACGACCCGAGGAAGATGGCGCCGGCGTTGCGGACGCTCGGAAGGAAGTCCTCCGGCTCATCCAGCAAGAGCAGCAGGTGCTCGGCGGCCGCGTCGTTCACGGCCGCTGCCGCGTGCGCCGCGAGATCGACGATCTCCCGCCGGTCGACGTGCACCAGCTCCTGCTCGAGGGCGGCGTCGACCTTCTCGGCGAGGGCCGCGTCGGGCGTGATGAAGAACGTGCGCGCCTCAGGGTCGTGCTCCGCCTGCGCGATCAGGTCGAGCGCCGCCATCCGCGGGTCGACGTGACCGTCGGCGACGATCGCGAGCTCCGACGGTCCCGCCATGCCGTCGATCCCGACGAATCCGGCGACCTGACGCTTGGCTTCCGTCACATACGCGTTGCCCGGTCCGACGATGCGGTCGACCGACGGGATCGATTCCGTCCCGTAGGCCATCGCGGCGACGGCCTGCGCGCCGCCGGTCCTCGCGACGTCGGTCGCGCCGGCTCGCTTCGCCGCGTACAGCACGGCGGCGTGGATCGATCCGTCGCGCTGGGGCGGCGTGCACACGACGATCTCCTCCACGCCGGAAACGCTCGCGGGGACCACGGTCATCGCGACCGTCGACGGGTACTTCGCGCGGCCGCCCGGCACGTAGCACCCGACGGACGCGAGCGGACGGACGATCTCGCCGAAGCGGATCCCCTCGCGTTCGTCCCACCACTCGCGCGGGATCTGCCGGTCGCAGAAGCCTCGGAGCCGGTCGATCAGCGCATCGATCGCGGTGCGGAGCTCCGCCGGCGTCTCGCGTTCGGCGTGTGCGAACTCGCGCTCGGTCACCAGGATCCCCGACCGGGAGAGGTCCGCGCCGTCGAACAGCTTCGACAGCTCGACGAGCACGTCGTCACCTTCGACGAACACGCGTTGCAGGATCTGCCGGACGATCTCGGTGGTCGCCGGGTCGATCTCGAGCTTCGAGGGCTCGAGCCGCCCGCCCCGCTCGCGCAGGTCGAGGAGCTCGAGCATCAACGCTCCTCGGCGACCTCGTGGTGGGCTGCGGCGCTCGCCGCCTTCGCAAGCCGGTGATCCCGAGCCCACAGCACCCATCCGCTCGCGCCCACGGCGAGCCCCGCAGCGGCGAACAGGACGAGCGCGAGCAGGAAGGTGGCGTCGCGGTCCATGAGGCGCCAGGGTACCGAACGAACGCAACCCCCGACCCGGTCAGCCGCCGTGAAGCGTCTGGTCCGCATGAGGGGCGTTCGGGTCCAGCGAATCGGCCAGGATGCGGTCCGCGAGGTTGAACGTGAGCGAGGACACATCCAGCTCTTGGCTGTTCGCGAGACAGATGAACGTGGCTCGCTGTTCCGGGAAGACGACGAGCTTCGACTCCCATCCCGGGAAGCTTCCGCCGTGGCTGACGATCGGCTGGCCGCGATGGGTCCGGACGGAGACCCCCCACGCGTAGTGGATCGGTCGGCCGTCGGCCAACCGGCCCGGCGTGGTCATCGTCTCCGCGAGCCACCCACCGGTCAGCTGGTCGTCCATGAGGTTCGTGCTCCACCGGGCGAGGTCGTCAGCCGTCGTCCAGAGTCCACCCGAGCCGACGGCATGGAACCGGGCCGGCTCGACGTGCAGCCGGCCGTCGGTGGCGCGGAAGTGCCCGCGCGCTGCGCGCGCGGGCAGTTCCGTTTCGGCGTCGCGGAAGAAGCTGTCGTGCATCGCGAGCGGCTCGAAGAGCCGCTCGCGAGCCACGTCGGCCAACGGCGCGCCGGCGGCCTGGGCGATCGCCTCGGCCAGCAGGAGATACCCGTCGCCCGTGTAGAGATGGCGCGTTCCCGCCTCCTCGCCGGAGTCGGGGATCGTCCGGATCTCCTCCATGAGGTCCTCGTTCCCCCAGCCCGGGACGCCCGAAGGGTCGATCCCGCCGCTCGGCCGGTACACATGCGGCAAGCCGGCGGTGTGGTGGATCAGATGCTGGAGGTGGACTCGCTCGCCCCACGATGGGAGCCCGGGGACGTAGGCGGCGATCGGTCCGTGGAGATCGAGCAGTCCATCGCGCCACAACAGTGCGACGCACGCAGCCACGAACTGCTTCGCGAGCGACCCGACGTAGAACATCGCATCACCGCTCAGGGGCACGCCCGTCGCGATGTTCGCCGTGCCCATCCCATGGCGCAGCCGGTCATCCGGACCTGGTCCGTGAACGTCGAGCAGGACTCCGGGCTCCGCCGGCGGGATCTCCGGGAGGACCCCCGTGTCCTCGACGCCATCGAAGCGCATCGCTAGCCAGGCTCGACGAACCCGCGCTTGCGTTCGGTTCGTCGCTCGGCCTCGAGCCGTTCCAGGTCGACGTCGTCGTAGCTCATGAACGTGAACGCCTCGCCGATCGCCGGGTGCACCGCCGCGATCTGCTGATGGATCGCCTGCGCGACCCGCCGATACGTCGGGTGTCCCTGCGGTTGCGAGCGGAGCTCCGCCAGGTGCATCGCCTCACGCGCCGTCATCTGCAACACGAACCGGATCCGGAACCCCATCGCGACCGCGTACTGCGCGGCGTCCAGCAGCCCCCCGGCCGCGATCTGGTCGTGCGTCTCCTTCGAGCGCTCCATCAGGCGCTCCCACTCAGCGCGGAGACCGGCCGCTTCGACGTCGGCCGGCAGCTCGTAGCCGAACGACGGTGAGAGCCGTTGCCATTCGATCGTGAGTGGACGGTGCCGCTGCAGATCGCGGAAGGCGCCGTAGTCGCACAGGATGTCGAATCGGTACTGCGTCCGCTCCCACGCCCGGCCGGGCTTGTGTCGCCGGTTGGTTCGCGTTCCCATGCTCGCCGCGAGCACGGCGTCCCGTTCGTCGGGCTCCATCCTCCGCACGAGCTCGAGGAGCTGGTCGTCGGGGAGGTCGCTCCCCGCGTAGAGCACCGCGGCGGTGATCTTCAGCTCCCCTTCGGGGTCATGGTCAACCAGGTTGACTTCTTCGCGCGACTCCGGCTGGATGTCACCGGTAAGCTTCGCGGCCAGCTCCTGCGTTCGCTCGCGGACATCGCGCCAGTAGCCCGACCAGGCCACGCCCCGATCGTCGACGTCGACCCGTTTGAGGAACTCGGGGATGACCTTCCGCAGCTCGACCTTCATCAGGTCGCCGTACTCGCGCATCTCAGCGAGTGGATGCTGCGCCAGCCGCATCAACAGTTGCTCGTACGACTGACCGGTCGCGTAGATCCCGAGGTTCGAGCGCGTCCCAGCCGGCAGGATCATCCGGAGGGTATCGCACGTCTTCGCCAGGATCGTCTGCCGGTAGACGAAGTCGGAGTCCCCCGGCTCCTGCGGGAACCGCTCTCGGTACCAGGCGTCGAGGACGTCGTACATCCGCCCGTAGGTCGTGAAGACGTCGTCCAGCAGTTCGACGTAGCGCTCCTCGAGCTGGGTGTCGACGATCTCCGGCGGAACGGTCGCGCGCCACCGTCCGCCCGGGCGGCTGTCGTAGCGCATGTACCGCGTCGACTGCTCGAGGTAGGCCGCGAGCCGTCCCCACTCCAACGCCTTCGCCAGCAGCTGCGACGACTGCTCGCACGCGAGGTGGACCCCGCCGAGCTGCGCCACCGAGTCGTCGCCGTACTCCACGAAGACGCGGTCGTACAGCTTCTCCGCTCGCGCGGACCTGATCGAGGACCCGGACGCGCCCCCCGCGACGTCCTCCGCGAACTCGTCCAGGAAGAGCCGGCGGAGCGACTTCGTCGTGCGCGAATACCGAGCGAAGAGCGCTCCCTTGACGGCCTCGGGCAGATCGACCAGCGCGAAGACCGGGCTCTCGAGACTGGTGCAATGCGCGGACAGGATCGCACGCTCGTCGTCGGTGAACGTCTCGGTCGCGTACCACACGTTCACGGCGTGGGGCTCCCGGTCGGCGATGGGGAGGGCGATGCCTGTTCCCCGGTGGAGAGCGTGATGGTGTCGCCCGGCTTGACCTGCGCACCCGGCTGGGGATCCTGTGCGGCGACCTTGTTCGTGTTGGGGCATTGCGGCAGCGGGGGGACGAGTGGTCCGGGAACGACGACCAATCCCATGTGCTCCAGCTGGTTCTTCGCCGAGCTGTACGTCACGCACCTGTAGTCCCCGAGCGTGATCGAGGCGGGCTGGGACACGAGGGTCAACGCGACGACTGAGTCGCGGGGGACCTTGGCCCCCGCCTGCGGCGACTGACCGATCACGGTGTCGACGGGGCATGTGTCGCTCGGCGCCCGGGTTTGGGTCCCAGGCTGGAGGTGCAGCGCTTGCAACGTGGCCGTCGCCGCGTCGAGCGTCAGACACGACGACGAGACGTTGGGGACCGTGACTTTCGGGAACGGCGTGGCGACCGTGAGGGTCACCGTGGAGCCCGGGCTGATCAGCGTTTGCGCCGCTGGGTCCTGTTGCAGCACGGTGCCTTCCGCCTTGGAGCTGCGCTTGAGGATCGGGTCGGCGACGACAAGGTCGCGACCTTCGAGCTTCGACTTCGCCGCATCGAACGTCATCCCCGTGACGTCCGGTAAGGCGAACGCCTGCCCGGTGTCCTTGTTGTTGAGGAACTGGACGATCAGATACCCGCCCGCCGCGAGCAGGGCGAAGATCAGCAATCCGATCAGGACGCCCAGCCACACCTTGCGGGACGAGCCCTCGGGCTCGGGAGGCGGCATCACCTGTGTCGGCGACGGCCGGGCGATGACCTGCGTCGCGTCTCCGGCGCCCGCGAGCAGCGGCGTCGCTTCGACGTCCTGGCCCTTCTTGACCCGTTCGAGGTCCGCCGCCAGCTCCTCCGCGCTCTGGTACCGGTTCGCGGGGTTCTTCGCGAGGCATTTCATGACGACCGCGTCCAGCTGCGGAGGTACCTCCGGGTTGTGCGCGGACGGTGGCACCGGCGTCTCGTTCACCTGCTTGTACGCGATCGCGACCGGCGTGTCGCCCGTGAACGGGGGCCGCCCCGCGAGCAGCTCGTAGAGGACGCACCCGAGCGAGTAGATGTCCGACCGGGCGTCCACCGCCTGCCCTTGGGCCTGCTCCGGCGAGAGGTAGGTCGGTGTGCCGATCACCGAGGAGGTCTGCGGAGCGGTGACATCCGTCTGCATCCGCGCGATCCCGAAGTCCATCACCTTCACGAACCCGTCGCGCGTGACCATCACGTTGCCCGGCTTGATGTCGCGATGCACGATCCCCTGCGCGTGCGCCGCCGCGAGGGCTTCGGCGATCTTCCGCGTCAGCTCGACCGCCTGCACGAGGGTGGGGCGGCGGCCGCTCGTCAGGAAGTCGGCAAGCGTTCGTCCTTCGACGAACTCCATCACGATGTATTGGCGGTCGCCGTCCGCTCCGGTGTCGAAGACGCCGACGATCGTGGGCTGGTTCAGCCTCGCCGCCGCTTGTGCCTCCCGCCGGAACCGGGCCACGAACCCGGCGTCACGCGCGAACTGGGGGAGCAGGACCTTGATCGCGACCGTTCGGTCGAGCACCTGGTCGAAGCCTCGGTAGACCTCGGCCATGCCGCCCGCGCCGATCCGCGCTTCGACCCGGTAGCGCTCGCCCAGCACGGAATCGCTCACGATCGTTCGTTCACCCCTTGAGGTATGCCTGCATGACCTGTTTGGCGATCGGCGCGGCTACGAGTCCGCCGGTCGCCTCGCTCCCCAGGTCGCCTCCGTCCAGCACGATAACCGCAACCGCGATGCTGGGGTTCTGGCCCGAGCCGGCGGGCGCGAACGCCGTGAACCACGCGTTCGGCGGAACGTTGCAGTTGGGGACCGGTCCGCAGTTGGTCGCGGTCCCCGTCTTCCCGGCGACCGTGATCCCGGGGATCTGCGCCGCGGTGCCGGTGCCGCTGGTGACGACGCTGATCATCATCTGGCGCATCTCGTCCGCGGTGTGGACGCTGATCGGGTGCCCGTAGTCCTGCTTCCCGAACTCCTTTATCGTCCGGCCCGTGCTGTCGCGGACCTCCGTCACCAACCGCGGCGCGTACAGCAGCCCACCGTTGGCGATCGCCGCCGATTCCAGCGCCAGCTGGAGGGGGTTCTGCTCGTCGTTGTCGAGCCCCACCGCGGAGAGCGCGACCTTCGGCAGGTTCTCGTTGAAGTAGGCGGGCTCCGGGAACCGGCCGTTGTTCCACGGGAGGGTGAACGGGATCGTCGGTTGCGTGCACGTGACCTGGTCCGGCGGAAGGATCGGGCAGAAGCCGTAGCGGAACGCCTGCTGAGAGAGCTTGTCGGCGCCGAGGCGAAGGCCGATCTCTCCGAACGTGACGTTGCACGAGTGTTCGAACGCCTGCGCCATGGTGACGGTCGACGAGCCGGCATTGCAGAGCTCGTTGCCGAAGTTCTGCAGCGTGCTGGTTGACTGCGGCAGGTCGAGGACGTGCGGGTTCGGCCACGACTTGTCGGGTCCCCACCCGTTCTCCAGGGCGGCGGAGGCCGTCACCAGCTTGAAGGTCGAGCCAGGCAGGTAGAGCTCCTGGAAGGCTTTCGAGACGAGCGGGCGCCCCGGGTCCGAGATCAGCGCGTTCCAGGCGGCGTTGATCTGATCGTCGGTCCCCGTCGACAACGGGTTGGGGTCGTACCCCGGGTTCGAATACATCGCGAGGACGTCCCCGGTCCCGGGGTCGAGCGCGACGACCGCACCCTGGTGGCTCCCGAGCGCGTCGCGGGCGACGCGTTGCAGGTCCGGCACGATCGTCGTGAGGACGGTCCCGCCGACCTTGGGCCGGCCGAGGAGGATGTCGGTGAGGTTCTGGGCGGTGAACTCGGGCGATGTTCCGGACAGGTATGGGTTCAACGCGTCCTCCAGCCCGCTGAACCCGTAGATCCGCGAGTAGTACCCCGTGAGCTGCCCGTAGAGCTCGCGTCCCGGGTACCTCCGGATGAAGTGATAGACCGAGTTGGGGTCGGGGTTCTTGACGCTCTCGGCGAGCACGGTCCGCTCGTCTGCTGCGAGGATCTGCCCGCGTTCCACCGAGTACTCGGCGCGGATCTGCCGGGCCGCGTTGGCCGGCTCGCCGGCGATCCGGTCGGCGGCGAAGACCTGGACGTACGCGACCTGGGCGAACAGCAGGGCGAACAACCCCACGAACGCGAACCCCAGTCGCCGGATCTGCCGATCCATCCCCTACGTTCCCTTCCGCACCCGGTACCAGGCGCCGGCGGACGCTCGGATCAGGAGCGCCAGGATCACGAAGGTCGCCACGCGACTGGTGCCGCCGTACGACACGAGGGGCAGCGGAACGCCGGTGAGCGGGATCAACCGGAGGACACCGGCCGCGATCGTGAAGACCTGAAGGCCGATCACGGTCGTGAGGCCTACGGCGAGGAGCTTGCCGAACGTGTCCTGGCGCTCAAGGCCGATCCGCAACCCGCGTCCGATCACGACGAGGTACAGCAGCAGGATCGCGGCGACGCCGAGCATCCCCAGCTCCTCGCCGAATGCCGCGAGGATGAAGTCGCTCCCGACGTAGGGGATGAACGTCGGCGACCCGAGACCGAGCCCCGTGCCGACCATGCCGCCCGAGGCGAACGCGAACCATCCCTGGGCGAGCTGATAGCCGATCCCGTTCACGTTCTTCGGGTCGAGCGCGTGGAACCAGATCACGACGCGTTCCTGGATATGCGGCAGCGCCAGCCACCCGATGTACGCCCCGACCGCGAACAGGACGATCCCGAGCAGCAGGTACGAGGACCGGCCGGTCGCGACCCACATCATCACGACGAACACGCCGAACAGGAGCAGCGACGCGCCGACGTCGCGCTCGAGCAGGAGGACCGCGAGCGACGTCCCCCAGGCGAGCAGCAGCGGGCCGAGGTCCTTCACCCGCGGGAGCCCGAATCGCCCCACACCGGCCGCGAGCAGCTCGCGCCGTTGCGAGAGGTAGGACGCGAGGAAGATCACGATCAGGACGCGGCCGAACTCGGCCGGTTGGAACTGCAGGAACCCGAGGTTCACCCACAACCGCGCCCCGTTGATCGAGTAGCCGATGCCGGGGACGATCGGGAGCAGGAGCAGCACGATGCCCGCCAGCCCGATCGTGTACGTGTAGGCATCGAGCTGCCGGATGTCCCGCACGATCACCAACGTGAGCGCGAAGCACGCGAGGCCGATCAGCAACCAGACGGCCTGATCACGGGCGATGTCGACACGGCCGCGCTCGTCCATCAGGCGGTAGAGCATCGCCAGCCCGAGGCCGCCGAGGAGCACGGCGACGGGGTACAGGGCGGGGTCGGCCGACCGAGCCGCGTATCGGATCACGAACCATCCGCCGAGCGAGGCGCCGGCGAAGAGCACGCTGTACGGGGCGAGGTTCCCCGGAACCTCGCCGTGCAGCCCGAGTCCTTGCAAGGCGTAGGCGACGAGCGAGGCCGCAACGGCGAGGATCAGCAGACCGAAGCCGTTGCGGGCTCGCCGACTCTCGGTCGCGCCCGCGGGAACCGAAACGGCGCTCACGGTTGCCCCCCCGTCCCCGTTCGCGCTGCCGTGCGGAGGTCTCTGCGGATCTGCTCGACGCGAGCGTCTGCCTCGGCCCTGCTGTCCACGTTGAGGCCGCCGGCGAGCGCCGAATAGAAGGGGAGCGCCTCCGCCGCGGTCGCGGAGATGTCCGTCTCTTCGACCACCCGCGATAGGTCGTAGCCGAACACGTCGGCGGGGATGCCCTGGTAGATCGCGACGTGGCCGTTGGCCACGCCGATGAACCAGCGCGTGTCGATCAGGGCGCGTGCACCGGTCAGAGCCGCGCCGAGCACCACGATCACGATGCCGGCGATGAGCGCCATACGCCACCGGCGACGGTGTCCCCCGGGGGTCACGGCCGGTCGCGCGGGCTCGTCCTTCGCTGCGTGAGCCGTCTCGGCCGGCGCCGGCGCGGCCTCCGCCTCGTTCGCCCCGTCGTCCGGCAGCACGTCGAGGACGACCACGGTGATGTTGTCGACGCCCCCCGCCCGGTTGGCGGCGACGACCAGCCGGTCCGCGGCCTCCTGCGGAGCCTTCGGCGTGGACTCGAGGATCGCCTGGATCTGGTCTTCGGTCAGCATCCCGGTGAGCCCGTCGGAGCACAGGAGGAGGCGGTCACCGTCGAGGAGCCCGACGTCCCGCTCGTCGAGCGGGACGTCGGGCTCCGTCCCGAGCGCCCGGACCAGGACGTTGCGATGTGGGTGGACCTCGGCTTCTGCCGCCGTGATCTCCCCCGCTTTCACCATCCGGTTCACCAGCGTGTGGTCGTCCGTCAGTTGCCGCAGGGCACCCGCCCGCAACAGGTACGCGCGCGAGTCGCCCACGTGGACCAGGTGCGCGAGGTCGCCCTGGATCACGGCGGCCGTGAGGGTGGTCCCCATGCCCGCGAGGTTCCGGTCGGCTCCCGCGCGTTCGAAGACCGCTCGGTTCGCCGCCTGGACCTGATCGGCGAACGGCACCGCTCCCTTCCGGAACGATTCGGCGATCGTCGTGAGCGCCAGCTGGGATGCGACCTCGCCACCGCGGTGTCCGCCCATCCCGTCCGCCACGGCGTACATCGGCGGCTCGAGCAGGTACGCGTCCTCGTTGCCCGTTCGGACCTGCCCGACGTGGGTCGCGACCCCGGCCTCGATCCTCACCGCGCGAGCTCCACGATCGTGGTCCCGACGCGGATCCGGTCGCCCGCCGTGAGCATCGCGGGAGCGGCCAGCCGCTGTTCGTTCACGAAGGTTCCATTCGTCGAGCCCAGATCCTCCACGTACCAGGAGCCGTTCTTGGCGAATATCCTGGCGTGCTCCTGCGACACGTACGTGTCGTCCAATCGCAGGTCGCACGCCGTCGCCCGACCGATCACCGTGTTGGCGGCGAGCCGGTGCGCCCGCGGCTTCTCCTTGCCCTCGGTGTGCACGAGGACGTTCGTGGGGACGGGCTGGCTCGGGGATCGGTCCGCACCCGTCCGCGCGCCGGGACCGGGCATCGGCGCGGCCGGGCTGCGATCGACGTTCAATCCGCGGACCACCCATCGCATCGAGCGCCACAGGAACAGGAAGAGCAACGCGAACAGCCCGTACTTCAGGGCCGAGAGCGCGAACGGCTCGACGGCGGCCGCGAGCACTACACCCTCCGGTACTCGATCACCGTGTTGCCGACCGTGATCCGATCGCCGTCGGACAGGGGTCGCGACTGGACCTGCTGACCGTTCAGCTTGGTCCCGTTCGTGGAGCCGAGGTCGGTGAGTGTGGAACGGCCGTCTTTCGTCCGGATCTGTGCATGTCGCCGAGAGACGCCCTTGTCGTCGACCATCACGTCGCTCTCGGCCAGGCGCCCGATCGTCACCATCTCCTTGTCCAACGGGACGCGGCGGACAGCGTCGGTCCCGTGCACGAGGAGCTCGCCGTGATGGCCCGCCTCGGCTGCCTCGGCCACGGCGGCAGGCGGGACCTTCTCCTCGCCCTGGACGAGGGAGGCTTCCACCTCCAGGTCGCCCTTCCGGAGGTCGTGACCGATGAACAGCTCCACCTCGGGCGCGCCCACGAGCCCCCATCCGCGCTCCGCGGCCGTCTCCAGCACGACCTGTTTCAATTCCGTGACGAGCGCCGTCTCCATCTGCTGGAAGCGCGGGGCGTCTTCTTCCGACAGCGAGATCTCGAAGCGGTTCGGCGCCCACACCTCGTTGATCGCGACCTGCTTGCTATCGTCCATCTCGCGGACCACACGCTTGGCGATCTCGACCGGCTGGACGCCGCTTCGGAACGTCTTCGAGAAGAGGCCTTCGACGAGGCCCCCGAGTCGCCGTTCGAAGTCGCGGAGGTTGGGCACGATAGGGCGGCATGCGCGGCGGCCGTTCCGCCGCAAGGCCCCATCCTACCCGTGGACCTGTGGCGACCCTGTCACGCGGATCGGTCCACGGCTCCACGCCCGGTCAGCGGTGGACGACGATCGTGCTGGCGACCTTGTCGTGCAGGGTCTGCTTCTGCCGGTCCCACAGCATCCAGAGGTCATCCAGCAGCGTGATCAGCCCGGCACCGGGAACGAATGAGCCGACGCTGACGATCAGTTGGAGGACTGGCCGAAGGAGCGCCTCGCGCCAACCGACGACGTTCCCGTCGTCGGTGCGGACCCTGATCCCGACCGCCAGCTTCCCGATCGTCGCGCCGAAGCACCGGACCATCAACGCCTGGTAGGCGTAGGTCACCGCCGCGAGCGCGAGCGCCCACCCGGCGAATCTGCCCACGTAGGGGGTCACGTCCACGGGCTGTCCCGTCGCGATCGACCGGTCGACCTCGGTCGACATCCTGTTCCAGATGCCGATCAGGAAAGGGATCGAGAGCGGGATGAATACGAGCCCATCGATCAAGGTCGCGCCGACCCGGAGCCAGAAGCTCGCGTACCGAAGTTCTGGGGGCGGCGGCGTCCACGTCCCCGGGAGCGAGGGCGACGACGAGGCGTCGGGCCGGGGCGGGATCGGGTGTCCGTCCATCGATGCGCACAGGCTAAGGCGGCTCCGTTGGCACTGCTACGATTTCCGTCTCCCCACGGGCGAGTGGCGGAATTGGCAGACGCGCAGGATTCAGGTTCCTGTGTCCTTGACGGGACGTGGGGGTTCAACTCCCCCCTCGCCCACGAGTCGACCGACGTCGTGGCGGATCTCTCTGGGGTCTAGCTCTGGAACTCGAGGGCTGAGTAGGTCGCGTCGCCGACGACCCACGCCTCGTGGCCCGGAAGGATCTCGTAGGCATCCCCGGCGCCGATGTCGAACTCGCTTCCCTCGTCGGTGACGACGTGCAAGCTGCCCGCGACGCAATGGCCGACGTGGTGGGCTTGGCAGGAATCGGTTCCAACGAGCGGCTTGATGTCGGTGGCCCAACGCCAGCCCGGTTCGAAGGTCACCTTCGTGGCTGTTGAGCCGGCGAGATGGACGATGTCGAGTCTTCCGTGTTCCAGCTCCCGAGTCTCATCGGGAGTATCGAATCGCTTCGTTGCGGCCTCGCCCATCTGCTCGTCTCCTTCGCCTCGGTGGCCGGTGAGTCAACAACCTGCCGTGGGTAGCGGCAAGGCGACGCAGGCCGAGGGTTGACAGGTGACCGTTCGGTCACCTATCTTCTGGTTCGTGACCGATGACGACCGCGTGTTCAAGGCGCTCGCCGACCCGACGCGTCGCTTCCTGCTCGATCAGCTCTTCGCCCGTGACGGCCGCACGCTCACGGAGCTCGAGTCGGAGTTGGAGATGTCGCGTTTCGGCGTCATGAAGCACCTTCGCATCCTGGAAGACGCGGGCCTCGTCGTCACTCGCCGCTCCGGCCGGGAGAAGCTCCACTTCCTGAACCCGGTGCCGATCCGGCTGATCCACGACCGGTGGATCGACAAGTACAGGGAGCGTCAGGTGTCGGCCCTCGCCGACCTGAAGCACGAGCTGGAAGGAGAGACGGCATGACGACGAGCACGGGAACGGCCGTGACCACGCAGGTCTACCGGGTGTACATCAAGGCCACGCCCCAAGCGATCTGGGACGCGATCACGAAGCCCGAGTGGACGGAGCGGTACGGGTACGGCGGCCGGAGCGAATACGACCTTCGTCCGGGCGGCGCGTATCGCGCGCTCGCGAGCGACGCGATGAAGAAGGCGGGAGCCGAGATGGGCTTCCCGACCCCCGACGTCATCGTTGACGGCGAGGTGGTCGAGGCCGATGCGCCCCGGAAGCTGGTCCAGACGTGGCGGATGCTGATGGTCCCGGAGACGGCGGCGGAGGGGTTCACGCGCCTCTCGTACGAGATCGTGGAGGGCAAGGCCGGCGTCACGAAGCTGACGGTGACGCACGAGGTCGAGGGTGCGCCCAAGCTGGCTGTGATGCTCACCGGCGAGCTGGAGGACACGGGAGCCGGCGGCGGCTGGAGCTGGGTGCTCAGCGATCTGAAGTCACTGCTCGAGACGGGTTCGCCGATGGACCCCGGGAACCCGCTGAACCAGGGGTGAGGAGGTGCTCGACGGGTTCCGTGAGACGCTCCGCGAGCAGGGCATGCCGGCGGCGGAGCTCCAGTCGATCCTGCGTTCGGACGACCCGGTGATCGTCCGCAGGTACCTGGAGCTCCACCGCGAACGGTTGGAGGAACGGCTCGCGGAGCAGGTGCGAACCCTCGAACGGCTCGAGCAGCAGCTGGATACGACGCCGGCTCACGGGTGAGCCGGCGTCGGATCGGGCACGCCGCGGTGCCGCTGCAGAACCGCGTCACCCCGTTCGGTGAACTCATCGCCGATCCCGCGCGCGGGCTCGTGTACGGGAACCGTGGGTGCCTCCACGACGACGACGGCCGGATCCGTCGCCGCTACGCCGGCACGCGATGGATCGCGTGCCGGCTCCGCTTCCGCGACTGGCATCGGACGCCGTTGCTGCAACCCGGCCGGTTCACCGAGCTGTTCTTCCTGGACGAGGCGACCGCGTTCGCCGCGGGCCACCGCCCGTGCGCCCTGTGCCGGCGCGAGGACTACGTCCGCTTCACGAGGATCTGGCGCTCGATGCATCCCGCTCGGGTCGGTGCCGATGCGATGGACGCTCAGCTTCACGCCGAGCGCGTTGACCCCGCGACACGCGGGCAACGACGTCGCGCGTCTTCGATCGCTGGGCTCCCGGACGGAGCCTTCGTCGTCGACGGTGAGGATGCCTACCTCGTGGCCGGCGAGCGCATGCTGCGCTGGACGCCGTCGGGCTACGTGGCCGGCAGGTCGCGCCCGCGGGGGGGCCAGGTCAGGCTCCTCACGCCTCCGTCGCTCGTCGGGATCCTGCGAACGGGTTGGCGATCAGCGGTTCCGTTGCTGCACCCGTCCGTCCGCGACCCTCGGCCGGGGTAAGGTTCGCCCCACATGGGGGTCATCGAGCTCCACGGTCTCCGCAAGGAGTACCGACGGATCCGCGGCGGACGGACGGTCGCCGTGGACGGGCTCGACCTCGAGGTACCCGACGGTGGAGTGTTCGGGTTCCTCGGACCGAACGGCGCGGGCAAGACCACCACGATCCGATGCGTCCTTGGGCTGGTCCGTCCGAACGAAGGCAGCCTCCGACTGCTGGGAGCCGATGTGTCGAGCGGTCTCGCCGGCGTGATCGGCAAGGTGGGCTCGATCGTCGAGCAGCCTGCGCTCTTCCCCCGGTTCACGGGCCGACGCAACCTCCAGATCCTCGGGCGGATCCATCGCGTCGGTCGGAGCACGATCGAGGGCGTCCTCGAACGTGTCCAGCTGTCCGAGCGCGCCGACGACGCCGTGCGCACGTACTCCTTGGGCATGAAGCAGCGGCTGGGGATCGCGGCCGCGCTGTTGAAGGATCCGTCGGTGCTGATCCTGGACGAACCGGCGAACGGGCTCGATCCGGCGGGGATCGTCGAGGTCCGCGAACTGATCCGCTCGCTCGGCGCGGAAGGACGCACCGTGTTCGTGTCGAGCCACATCCTTTCGGAGGTGCAGCAGACCGCCGATCAGGTGGCGATCATCGCGCGCGGCCGGCTCGTGAAGGCCGGACCGGTGCACGATGTGCTCTCCGCAGGCCGCGCGCGAGGACTCATCGTCAAGGTCGCCGATGTGCCGGCCGCCGTGCGGCTCCTCGCGGATGCGCAGATCCCTGTGGTCGTTTCGGGCGACGCGCTCAGCGTCGACCTCCCGCCGGACCAGGCCGAGCGGGTGACGCGCGTGCTCGCGGCCGGTGACGTGTACCTATCGGAGCTCCGCCCCGACGAGGTGGATCTGGAGACGGTCTTCCTGGAGTTGACGAAGGACGAGGGGCTCGGGCCGTGATCGATCTGTTCCGTTCGGAGTTCCTGCGAGCGCGATCGCGCCGGATCCTACCGATGATGCTCGTCGGAGGCGTCCTGCTGATCGTTGTGGCGATGGTGATCGCCGGAGCGAACTCCCACAAGCCCACCGCGGCGGAGATCGCGTCCGCACAGGCCTTCTCCGATAAGCAGTTC
>WNGI01000829.1_pt1 | contig 26084 bp, 28 predicted proteins | sample 5400621 | NCBI WGS metagenome assembly WNGI01 (sample SAMN13153374, study PRJNA577476) | soil metagenome | isolation source: 20 cm soil or saprolite under Garry oak tree replicate 1 | place: USA:California | collected 2016-06-15 | reverse complement strand
GTCGACGATGCGCTGAGGCACCCGACATGGCGGATGGGCCGCAAGATCACCATCGACAGCGCGACACTCGCCAACAAAGCGCTCGAAGTCATCGAAGCACATTTTCTGTTTGGCCTTCCCTACGATCGCATCGAAGTCGTGGTACATCCGCAAAGCGTCGTTCACTCCTTCGTCGAGTTCATCGATGGCAGCGTCGTCGCGCAGATGAGCGTCCCGACGATGGAGCTACCCGTGCTCTATGCCTTGACCCATCCAGAACGCGTCCCCGATGATGGTGTGCCGGCGTTCGATCCGGTTAGACTTTCTCCAATGACATTCGAGCCTGTGGATCATGAGCGTTTCCCCGCGCTGCACCTTGGCATCGCTGCCGGAAAGGCGGGCGGGGCCGCTCCGGCAGTGTTCAACGGGGCCAACGAGTGCGCCGTCGCAGCGTTCCTGGCTGGAAAGATCGGGTTCCCCGACATTCCGCGTGCAATCTCTTCGGCGCTCGACAAGCTGAGCGCGATGCCCGCTGGCACGCGAGAGCAGCTGCTAGCGGCGGATGCGGCGGCGCGCCAGCACGTAGAGGTGATGTTCAAGTGCTGAGCTGGCTGGCACCGATCATAGTCTTCGGCCTCGTGGTGTTCGTGCACGAGCTCGGACACTTCATCGCCGCCAAACTGACTGGTGTGTACGCGCCGCGCTTCTCGATTGGGTTCGGGCCGTCGCTGTTGAAGCGGCGAATCGGTGAAACCGAGTATGTGCTCGCCGCGCTGCCACTCGGCGGTTACGTGCGCATGGCCTCACGCGAGGATGAAGCGACTGCATTTCTCGAGGGCGGAAGCGAGAACTCCGCGACGCGAGCCGCAAATCCCGAGGACGGATTCGATCCGAATGCCATGATACCGTTCGGCCCTAAGCCGATCCCTGAATCACGGTGGTTCGAGTCGAAGCCGCTCGTCGCGCGGCTCTTCATCATGCTGGCCGGTGTGACGATGAATGCGCTCCTCGCTTACGGCATCTACGTCGGCCTGTTGCTGCACTCCGGAATTCCCACGCCGATTCCCGTCGCGTCAGCCGTAGTTCCCGGCAAGCCCGCCGCTCTCGCCGGGATTCAGGTGGGTGACAGCATAACAACGCTCAATGGCCGACCGCTCGCGAGCTGGGAAACGCTCCTCGACAGCATCGGCGCGTCAGCTGGCCGTCCGCTCGAGCTGGGAATCGCTCGGCACGGACGAACGCTGGAGGTGCGGGTTACCCCGGCCGCGGAAGTGGTGGCGGATCCGCGCAGCGGAGTGAAGCGGACCCTCGGTAGAATCGGCATGATGGCGAGCGAGGCATTCACTCCGATTTCAGTGGGACGCGCGTTCGGCGCGGCATGGGGTCTGACGATCGACAACGGCAGCAGGATTTTTTCCGCTTTGGGCGCGCTGGCCCATGGTGTCGGCGTCTCCGACCTCGGCGGACCGATCGCGATCGCTCAGGTGTCGGTTCAGGCGGCCCGCGGCGGAATCGAGACGCTGCTGCTCCTGGTGGCGCTCATCAGCATCAACGTCGCTGTGTTCAATCTGCTGCCGATCCCTATCCTCGATGGAGGGCAGATCCTTCTCAACGTGGCCGAGACGGTGAAGGGAAGTGCTTTCAGCACGCAGACCCGCGAGCGCATCTTGAAGGGCGGGCTGCTCATCATCGGCCTGCTCTTCGTCACCGTGATGTTCAACGACATAAGTCGCAACATGCAGAACATCGTGCGGTTCTTCGGGCGCATTTTCGGGAGCTAGGGCCAAACTATTTGGCGCTCGCTGCCGTAGTGTTCGGCACCCCCTCTCCTGCGAGTCCGGATGGCAGATTTCAAAGCAGAAGATCATCGCCTGAGCAATCCGGCGGAGCCACGCCCCCGCGATTATACCGGCTGGGAGGATCAACGTCGGGAGTCGCCACCGAATTACGGAGAGCGGGGTCAGCAGCTGATTCCCGATTCAAGGTCAACCTCGGGCGTGGTGTCGTTTCTCAGCAGTGCCGAAAGGGAAGGACGCTGGCAATTGCCAAGGCGGTTTCGCGCTCTGGCAGTGATGGGAAACGTCGAGCTCGATTTGCGTGCAGCCGAGATTGGGTACGGCCTGTCCGTGATCGAGGCCGTGGCGGTCTTCGGCAACATCGAGATCACGATCTCACCCGATATCACGGTCGAGTGCGATGGGGATTCGCTGCTGGGCACTTTCGTTCTCAAGTATGATGGACGCGCGAATCCGGCGGCGGCGAGTCGCGACAGAGTCGTGCGCGTTACCGGAACCGCATATGCGAGCGCTGTGACCATTCACGTGAAGGGTCCGGACGAGAAACTTCTCGACCGGATCGGACGCACGCTCGGGTTCGGCGAACCGTAGGCGACTGCCTCGCACGAGCTGCGTTCCACTCTGCGCGGCGGTGTTACGCGCCAGCGTCATCTGCTCCAACGAATTGAACGGCGGGCACTTCGCGGCTAAATTTGACAGTTATGGCTTTTCCCGGCCTGACTGAGCGAGTCTCCGATGTGCGGGCCAGAATCGAGGCAGCGCGAGTGCGGGGCGGGCACGGACAACAGGTCACGATCGTGGCCGTCACCAAGACGCACGGGCCCGAGGCCGCACAGGCGGCTTATGAGTCCGGTCTGCACGACGTCGGCGAGAACAAGGTTCAGGAAGCACTAAAGAAGATGGCCGCGGTCGATGTGCCGGTACGGTGGCATCTCATCGGCCATCTCCAGCGGAACAAGGTGAAGGCGCTCGAGCAGTTCGTGTTGCTGCATTCGCTCGACAGCCCGCGTCTCGCGGATGCCGTGTGCGAGTTCGGGATCGCGCGGGGCCGGGCAGTCGACGTGTTGCTCGAGTTGAATCTTACAGGAGAGGCCTCAAAGGGCGGATACACACTCTCCGGCATGCTGCCGGAAGCCGAGCGACTCGTTTCGCTCTCGGGGATCCGGGTTCGGGGAGTGATGACAATGGCTAGCTTTAGCGTTACGGAGTCGCAGCTCCATCGCACCTTCGCGGAAGCGCGCGAGGCGCGTGAAGATCTGGTTGCGGCCGGACATCCGGCCGAGGAGCTGTCGATGGGAATGTCGAACGACTACGAGATCGCGGTAGAGGAAGGCGCTACCCTGGTGCGGCTCGGGACCATCCTCTTCGGAGCGAGGGATAAATGATCGACGAATCATTTCATCTTACACCATTGGATGTGCGGCGCTACGACTTCGGCCGCGCGTTCCGCGGCTACAATCCCGCGCGCGTCGATCAGTTCAGGGATCAGGTCGCCGAAGAGATGGAGCGGCTCACGCGCATCAACCAGGACCTCGACTCGAAGGCCAGAAGCTTTCACGAGCAGCTGCGCGCATTCCGAGAGCGCGACAAGGCGTTGAACGATGCCCTCATTGCCGCCCAGCAGCTTCGGGGCGAAGTTCGCGAGCAGGCCGAGCGCGAGGCGCAGCTCATTCTGCGCGAGGCGCAGGCGGAAGGGGAGCGGATCATCGAGGCCGCCAAATCCGATGTGCGGCGCATGGAGGAAGAGCTCGACAATCTGGATCGCTCCCGACGCACGTATCTGGCGCAAATGCGGACTTTGATCGCGCGCCAGCTGTCGGAGGTCGAGGCGTCCGATTCACAAGTCGTGGCGAGCACTTTGAGAGGCGCGGGCTCCAACTCTTCCGGATCGAACCGAGAATGACGGCAGTCCGCCCCGTGCCGGCCGCGGCGGGGGGAGACGAGAAGGGCAGACGCTTCCGCTTGCTGCCGATCGATCGCTCGCCCGACGAACTCGAGAAGGAAATGCTTTCCCGCTGGAAGGAAGAGAATCTCTTCCAGCAGACGCTGGCACAGGCAGCGGGGAAGCCCGAGTTTGTTTTCTTCGAAGGCCCTCCCACGGCCAACGGCAAGCCCGGAATCCATCACGTGTTCTCGCGCACCGTAAAGGATCTTTTTTGCCGCTATCGCGCCATGAGCGGGAACCACGTCGCGCGCAAAGCGGGCTGGGACACGCACGGCCTGCCGGTCGAGATCGAAGTCGAAAAACGGATCGAGAAGGACTTCGGCATTCGGACGGCGAAGCAGCAGATCGAGAAGATCGGCGTCGAGCGGTTCAATGAGATGTGCCGCGAGAGCGTGTGGCGCTACCGCACCGATTGGGAAGAGCTGAGCGAGCGGATCGGATACTGGCTCGACTACAGCGATCCGTACGTCACGTACTCGAATAATTACATCGAGAGCGTTTGGTGGGCGCTTGCCACCATGTTCCGCGCCGGACGTCTGTATCGTGGGCACAAGGTTCTGCCGTACTGCGCGCGCTGCGGAACGACGCTTTCGAGCCACGAGGTCGCACAGGGCTATAAGGATGTGAAGGATCCTAGCGCCTACGTCGCGCTCGATCTCGTCGAGGACAAGAGTGCGAAGACGCGCCGTCGTATCCTCCTCTGGACCACGACTCCGTGGACGCTCGTCTCGAACGTCGCGTTGGCGGTGAACCCGACGCTCGAGTACGTCGAGCTGCGGAAAAGAAAATCGGAAACGGACGAGACGATCATTCTTGCGCTTGCCCGCACGCCGGCTGTTCTGGGTGACGATTTCGCGGGGCGGTGGGAGACGGTGGGCTCATTTCGTGGCAGCGATCTTGTCGGCAAGCGTTACAAGCGACCGCTCGATTGGGTCGCGTATAAGGATGGAAAGCACGAAATAATCATCGGCGAATCTTTCGTCTCGGCCGACGAGGGAACAGGGGTCGTGCACATGGCGCCGGCATTCGGTGCCGACGACTATGCGGCGGGGCAGCGCAATGGGCTGGCGTTCCTTCAGCCGGTGAATCTCCGCGGCGAGTTTCCGGAGGACATGCCGCTGGTGGGCGCGATGTTCGTGAAGGACGCGGACGCCGTCATTCTCGAAGAGTTGAAGCGGCGCGGTGTGCTCTGGAAATCGACGCTGCATGAGCACGCGTACCCGCACTGCTGGCGTTGCGAGACGCCGCTGCTTTACTACGCCCGCACTTCCTGGTTCATCCGTACGACCGAGTTCAAGGATGCGATGCTGGTCCGCAACTCCCGGGTCGACTGGCATCCGGCCGAAACCGGATCCGGTCGGTTCGGAGAATGGTTGACCAACAACATCGACTGGGCGGTCTCACGTGACCGCTACTGGGGCACTCCGCTTCCCATCTGGGTGTGTGAGCGGGACGATTAGCATGCGGAAGCCATCGGCGGATACGCGGAGCTCTCCGAGAGATCGGGGCTCAAGCTCGGCGATGGCTTCGACTCGCACAAGCCGTTCATCGACAGCTACACCTGGGCGTGCAAGTGCGGCGGCACGATGAGGCGCACACCCGAGGTGATCGATGCCTGGTTCGATTCCGGGTCGATGCCCTTCGCCCAGTGGCATTTCCCGTTCGAGAACCGCGACAAGTTCGAGCGCTACTACCCGGCGGATTTCATCGCCGAGGGAATCGATCAGACGCGGGGATGGTTCTACTCACTGCTGGCGATCGCAACCGGTCTCGGCGATGCGCTTCCGAACAACCTGCTCGCGCACGAGGCGCATTCACCGGTCGTCGGCGACACCGCGCCGTACCGCGCAGTCGTCGTCAACGATCTCGTTCTTGACGCCGAAGGACAGAAGATGTCGAAGCGGCTCGGGAACATAATCGATCCCGCGTCCGTGATTCCGCGTTACGGTGCCGACGCGGTCCGGCTCTTTCTCACGACCTCGAGCCAGCTGTGGACCCCGCGGCGGTTCGACGAGGCGGGAATCCGCGACACGGCCGGCCGATTCCTGCTCACGTTCAAGAACGTCTACACAGGCATTTTCGCCGAGTACGCCAACTTCGGCTGGTCGCCATCCGACAAGGATCCAGCGCCTCAGAAGCGTCCACCGCTGGATCGCTGGATTCTGTCGCGGCTCGCCACCGTCGAGCGCGAAGCCGACGAACTGCTGGGCCGCTACGAGGCCACCAACGCCGCCAAAGCGGTCATGGCTTTCTTCGATGAGGACGTGTCGAAATGGTACGTGCGCCAGAGCCGCCATCGCTTCTACGATGTCGATGGAGAGGACAATCGCGCGGCCTTTGCAACGCTCCACGAGATTGTTGCGGTTACGTGCCGGTTGCTCGCGCCGTTCGCACCCTTCATCACTGACTGGGTGCATCGCGAGCTGACCGGAGGCTCGGTCCACCTGGCGCCCTTTACGCGCGGGGTTCCCGGGGCGATCGATGTCGATCTGGAGCGGGCGATGGGGCGAATTCGGACACTCGCCACGCTGGGTAGAGCGGCCCGTGAGGAAGCCGGTGTCAAGGTGCGTCAGCCCCTCGCTCGACTAGTCTGTGTGGTCCCCAGCCATGGCAGCGCGTTGAAGACAGACGCCGGTGTATTGGAGGAGCTTAGTCCGCTGCTGGCAGCCGAGCTCAACATAAAAATCGTCCAGTTCATCTCCAGCGCGGACGATCTAGTAACTTTAAAGGCTCGACCGAATTTCAGGTCTCTGGGTAAGAGATTCGGCAAGGATACGCCGCTCGCCGCCGAAGCCGTCCAGGCTTTGAGCAGCGAGGCGCTGGCCGAGTTCGAGGCGGGGAAGCCGTTGTACGTATCGGTCGGGAATGAGTCGCGGGAGCTGAGCTCGGAGGATCTGACGGTCGTCCGAACCGCGTCGGGCGACATGGTGGTGAAGGAGGAAGGTGGCTATTTTGCGGCCCTTGATTCGGTCGTAACGCATGAGCTCCGCCTCGAAGGTCTCGCGCGTGAAGTGGTAAGCCGCGTTCAGCGGTTGAGGAAGGAATTGGGTTTCGCCGTCAGTGATCGTATCACGCTCCTCGTTGGGGGTAGTGCGGAGATTCAGGAAGCGGTAAAGGCGTTCCAGAAATGGATTGCCGATGAGGTACTTGCTCTGAAGGTGAGTGTGGGCGAGAAAATCGACGGAACACACGCGACGCATGCGTTCGACCTTGATGGGCAGAGCGTTGAAGTCGCCTTGGAGAGGGCAGGCTAGAAATGGCACCGGCAGCTAGCAGCAAAAAAGTGAACACGATTACAAAACCGAAGGCGATGACGAAGAAGAGCCTGCAGCATTTCGAGAAGCGACTGCTCGAAGAGCGGAAACGCGTCTTGAAGGAGCTGGGGCACTACGACGAGACTTTCGGATCGACGCCGCAGGGTGCGGACGGCGATCTGAGCGCATACTCCTTCCACATGGCCGATCAGGGCACCGACGCAATGGAGCGCGAAAAGGCGTTCTTGTTCGCGAGCCAGGAAGGCCGTTTCCTCTGGCACATCGACGAAGCACTTCGCCGGCTCTATCGCAATCCGGAGCAATTCGGCAAGTGTCACAATTGTGGGCGAGAGATCAGTTTCGAGCGGCTCGATGCGCTCCCGCACGCCAGGTACTGTATCGAGTGCAAGCAGCGCGAGGAAGATGGAAAGCGCCAGGCCTAATCCGCCCCTCTTCTGGGGGACGCTGGTCACGGTTGTGGTGGTCGATCTCGTGACCAAGTTGATCGCCGCTGCGACCTTATCGCCGCAGCACGTTCCCCACGAGATCCTGGGCAATCACCTAAGGCTGACGCTCGTCTACAATCCGGGCGCGGCGTTCGGGTTGAACCTTGGCATCTATTCGCGGTGGATATTCATGGCGCTCACGGCCGGGGCCCTCGTGATCCTTGGACGGCTGTACCAGGCCACGCGGCAAGGCGATTTCCTGCGCACGATCGCGCTGGGTCTCGTCTGCGGCGGCGCAGTGGGGAATCTGGTCGACCGCATTCGCTCCGCGACGGGAGTGGTGGATTTCATCGATGTCGGCGTGGGCGATCTGCGGTGGCCGACGTTCAACGTCGCTGACATGGCCGTCAGCGTCGGCGCATTCCTTCTCGCCTGGGTCCTTTGGGGGGAAGAGCGATCTTCCAGCCCCTCCGTTGCAGCCACGCCTGTGTCGGATACGCCGGCGGAGAGCTAGCTCCTGAGCGACGTCAAAGAGTTTCCCGTCGAGGCGGACAGCAATGTCCGCCTCGATCTCTTTATTGCCAGTCGCGCCGAGCTCTCACGAACCCAGGCGGCGACGCTGATCGCGCAAGGCCACGTACTAATTGATGGACGACGCGAAAAGGCGAGCTACCGCCCCGAGACCGGTGAGGTCGTGCGGGTCGAGATCCCGAAGCCGGAGAAACGGACGATCTCGGGGGAGGACATTCCCGTGAGCGTGGTCTATGAGGATGATTCGCTCATCGTGGTGGACAAGCCAGCGGGGATGGTCGTGCACCCTGCACCCGGAAACTGGAGCGGCACACTCGTTAATGCCCTACTGGGGCGCGGGGGCAGTCTTTCGACCGAGGGGGAGCCAGAGCGAGCCGGCATGGTACACCGCCTGGACAAAGAGACCTCCGGCCTCCTGATAGTGGCAAAAACCGACCGGTCGCACCGTCTTCTGAGTGCGGCGATTGCGGAGCGCCGGGTGGTCCGCCGCTACGCAGTCATGACCTGGGGCCACCTCTCCGCCGACACTCTCACGATCGACAAGCCGATTGCCCGCGACCCGCGAGACCGGAAGCGCATGGCAATCGTCAATAAGGGTCGGCCGGCCAAGACCGACCTCATACGCCTTGCTCGGTTCGATGCGGGGGAACTTCTACGTGCCCATCTCCATTCCGGACGGACTCACCAAATCCGCGTTCATCTCGCGTCTATCGGCCATCCTGTCATGGGCGACGACGTGTATGGCGGGGGCGGAGGACGTCGTGTGGCCGGACTTCCTCCCAAGCGTCACTTCCTCCACGCTTCCTGGCTCGCGTTCAACCACCCAGTGACCGGCAAGCCGCTCGATTTCCGCTCTCCACTTCCGGAGGATTTGCGCCGCGCGCTCACGGTGATCGCCGGAGAGCACGCGTTGCCGGACACGGTAGACCCGCTCACGGCGCTCAGATTCTATGAGTGACGCTGTCGCGTTGCCTCCCGAACAGGTCGTCGAGGAAGAGCCGCACGTTCCGACGCGCCGCCTTCTCGTGTTCAACATCGGCGGCAGCTCCTTCGCGTGCGACATGGACTCCTTTCGCGAGATCGTGGGAATGCAGCACATAACGAGGCTGCCGGGAGCGCCGGATACCGTGCGCGGGATCATCAATTTGCGCGGGACGATCGTCACCATAATCGACGGGGGGAAGTCGCTCGGTAAGCAGGCCCATGCTCGCGCGGAGGGACTGCTACTGCTGGTCGATTATTTCGATCGGTGGATAGGAATCGGCGTTGACGATGTTCGCGACATTCAGGATGTACCGATAGATCAATTCGGGACCGCGGATCAGGCGGAAATCCCGCTTGCGGGAGCGGTAACTGGAGCGGTCGAAATCGAGGGTGAGCGGGTCCTCGTACTCGACATCAAGACAGTGGTTTTGCAAGTCATCGGACAAGGGAGGTAGGGTGAGCAGTACTGTGCTGGTTTGCGACGACGCGGTGTTCATGCGGACGATGGTAAGCGACATCCTTTCTCAGGCTGGATTCACAGTCGTCGGGGAAGCAGAAAACGGGAAACAGGCCGTTCAGAAATACCAACAGCTCAAGCCTGATCTGGTGACGATGGACATCATCATGCCGGAGATGGGGGGAATCGAGGCGGTGAAGCAGATCACGCAGATGGATCCCGCCGCCCGGATTCTCATGTGCAGCGCGATGGGGCAGCAGGCGCTGGTGCAGGAAGCGCTTCAGGCCGGCGCCCGCGACTTCGTCGTGAAACCCTTCCAGCCGAGCCGCGTTCTCGAAGCAGTGCAGCGGGTGCTGGCCTAGGTGGACACCGGTCGCTACGCCAAGCTTTTTCTCTCGGAAAGCCGTGAAAATCTCTCCGAGATAAACAACGCGCTGCTCGAAATGGAGCGTGGCGGGAGCGATGCGGCCCTGGCGCGCATGTTTCGCGCGGTTCACACCATGAAAGGTATGGGAGCCGCCATGGGCTATACATCGGTGGCGGAACTCTCCCACGAGCTGGAGACGCTGCTCGACAAGCTCAGAAGCAGCGCCATCGTCGTGACGCGACCGGTCATCGACACGCTGTTCGCAGCTGTCGATTCGCTGGAGCAGGCGGTGGACATGGCAACCGCAGCGACTCCTCAGCACCTCGATGTGAAGGACATCATCGCCCGTGTCCGCCGGGCGGCCAGCGAGGAGGCGTCGCCGACTTTCACCTCGGAATTCGCCATCATGGCGCCCGAGAAGAAAATCGAGAAGAAAGAACCCTCTCCGGCCGCTCCGGCGCAGAAGTCCGCGCGCCACATTCGCATCGATGCAAAGCGGCTCGACACGCTGATGAACGTCGTCGGCGAGCTCGTGATCGCGCGCGACCGCATCGCGAAGATCGCCGAACAGCTCGGTGACGAATCCCTTCTCGAGGCCACTCTTCGCGCCTCGCAGATCCTCGCCACTCTGCAAAACGAGATCATGACGAGCCGCATGGTTCCCGTCTGGCAGGTGTTCGAGCGGTTTCCACGAGTGGTGCGCGATACCGCGCGCTCACTGGGGAAGGAAGTTGAATTCAAGATCGAAGGCAGGGAGATCGAGCTCGATCGTTCAATGCTCGACGAGATGGGCGAGCCTGTTCTGCATCTGCTCCGGAACTCGCTCGATCATGGTGTCGAGACACCGGCCGACCGTGAGAAAGCGGGCAAGCCACGGGTGGCGACTCTGATTCTCACAGCGGAGCGGGACCGGGCCACTGTACTCATCCGGGTGACTGACGACGGGCGCGGAATCGATCAGGCGCGGGTGCTGCCACGCGCCAAGAAGCTGGGTATCGTCGAGCAGGACACCACGGCGCTGACCGAGCAGGAGCTCGTCTCCATCATATCCCGGCCAGGTTTCTCGACCGCGGAAAAGGTGACGGAGATCTCAGGACGCGGCGTCGGATTCGACATCGTCGCCACCCGCGTGCGCGCGCTTGGCGGCTCGCTCGAAGTGCACACCGATGCGGGGCTCGGCACCAGCGTGAGCATGCGTCTCCCTCTGACGCTCGCTATCTCGCGCGCGCTCCTGGCAAGGGTCGACAAGGAGGTCTACGCTATTCCTCTAACGCACGTACTCGAGACGTTCAGCCTCTCGCAGCCGATGCTGCTCGAATCGAAGGGAAAGCAGGTCGTCGCTATGCGGGACGATCTCTTCCCCGCTATCTGGCTCCGTGAGCGCGTCGGTTTGCCGGCAGCCGCAATCGCAGCAAGTGGCCAGGTCGTACTCATCGAGCTCGCCGAGAGACGGGCAGCACTCGTCGTCGACGAGTTCATTGGTCAGCAGGAAATCGTCGTCAAGCAGTTCGACGGTGTGAACGCCAGCAAAACTCTCTTCAGCGGTGCGACCATTCTTGGCGATGGAACGCCCGCTCTCATCGTTGACGCCTCCAGTCTCCTCTGAAATGACCAATCCCCGCAACACTCCAGCCGGTGAGGGCACTACGACACTCCTCAGCAGCGCGCGTCTCGACGCGCTCCGCGAGGTCGCCAACATTGGTGCCGGCCACGCCGCGACTGCGCTTTCGACGCTGACGGGCACCCGCATCATGATCAGCGTCCCAATGGTGAACATCGTTCCACCGGGTGATTTCGTGCCGGAGCTCTCTCCCGGTGTGGAGATCGTTGCCGTCCAAATGGCGATGAGCGGAGACATCAGCGGGCAGACGGTGTTTCTCCTCGCGGTTCCGGCGGGTCTCAGGCTCGGCGAGCGAATGCTGAGGCGGAAGCGCGGAACTTCACAGAGTCTTGGCACGCTCGAGCAGTCGGCGCTCAAGGAAGCGGGAAACATTCTCGCTGGTGCTTACCTTACGGCGCTCAGTGAATTCCTCGACATGCGCCTAATGCTTTCCCCGCCATTGCTCACGACCGGCCAGACCTCGCAGGCGCTGAAAACGCTCGGCGACCACGCGCCGCAGATCGAGAGTCCGATCCTTTGCGTGGAAACGGAGTTCTTTCTCGAGGAGCCGGTGGAGAGCCTGCACGGATTCTTCCTGCTCGTCCCCGATCCGAAGGCCTTCGACGCCATCTTCCGCGCAGTGCGCGTAGAGTAGCACATGAGCGCAGCGGCAACTGCCCGCCCAACGGCAGCCGCTCACGGCGATGAGATCGACATCCTGCGATCGTTCGCCCGCCGAATCGACCCTTCGGATGCCGGCGCGTACAACAACCTCGGCGTTCTCTACTTTCGAAAGGGACTGACGGACGAGGCGATCGTCGCGTTCTCGCGCGCGCTGGCTCTCGACGAGCGCATGGGCGTGGCGAGGCGCAACCTCGAGATCGCGTACGGCCAAAGCGGGATCCTCGAGCGCCGACTGCACGAGCTCGAGGAACGGCTCCGCGCCAATCCGGAGGACCTCGAGGCGCTCGTTCAGAGCGGAATCGCCGAGAAGACGGCGGGTCGCCTCGAGCGCGCGCACACACTCTTCCAGCGCGCGATCGAGCTCGATCCCGACAGCTCCGTTCTCCATTTCCTCCTCGCCGAGACCCTCTACAACCGCGGACTGCACGAAGACGCGATGCGCTCGGTGAGACGGTCGATCGAGCTGAATCCCGAGAACCCAGACGCACTTTATCTGATCGGATTCATACTCGGCGACCTTGGTCGCGGCGAGGAGGCGGCGGAAGCAAATCGGCGCGCAGTGATGCTGAATCCGACGCTCGTGCGCGCGCAGGCAAACCTTTCGCTCGAGACGTATCGCCACGATGTGACTCCGAGTCACCAGCGGAAGACTCCTGCCAGCGCGCACATCACGCTCGGCCGGGCGCTCAGGCAGAAAGGCTATTTCCAGGAAGCGCTCCGGGAGTACGAAAAAGCAATCGAAGGCGGCGAAGCAAACGCGGAAGTGCTGCAGGCGATGCTGGAGCTGTATCTGCTGCAGCGCGATACCGGCGCCGCGATCGCTACCGCCGATCGGTTCGGGCGCGAGTTCTCGCCGACGGCGAAGACCTGGAACGGACGCGGCGTCGCACTGCAGCTGGAGGGAAGGCACGCCGAGGCGGAAGGGAGTTACATGCACGCCCTGGAGATCGATCCGAGCTACGCGTTCGCGGAGAACAATCTCGGTGTCCTGCTCTGGCACAAGAATGACACGAAGGCTGCGATCAATTCTTTCCGGCGCGCGCTGCAGGCTCACTCGCCCCCGGTCGAGGCCCGGCTGAACCTCGCTCTCGGGTTGTTCAGGAGGAAGCACACGGAGCTGGCGCTCGAGGCCTATCGACAAGTGTTGAGCGCGGCGCCGGAGCATCCGGTGGCGTGGAACGGCATCGGCCTGATACTCGTCGAGCTCGAGAAGTACTCCGATGCGCGAAACGCTTTTGCGCGCGCGATCCAGGCAAACCCCGATTTTGCGGAAGCGCACTACAACATCAGCTTCACGCTCTCCAACCTTGGCGAGTTCGAGGCGGCGCTCCGCGAGACGAAGCGCGCGCTGGCGCTCGATCCGATGTACACGCCGCAGAAGCTCGAGCTGGCGATAGAGCTTCCGCACGAGGAGATCAGGCTCACCGTCGCTCCACCGATCACCGAGCGCGATGAGACGGTCGACCATGTAGAAGACTTCCATTTCGATCCGGCCATCATCGAGGAGTTGTTCGCCGAGAAGCCGGTGCGCCGACTGACGCCGGTGGTACAAAGCGCAATGGCCGGGTTCTCGCTCGCTCGCGACCTGATCACCAAGGGCCTGTACGACCGCGCTCAGGCGGAGATAGCACGGGTTCTCGCACGAGGTGGCGACAAGATTCTCGGCCTGGTTCTGGCGGGCGACGGGTTCGCGGCGCAGGGACTACACGGAGAAGCTCTCGAGAGATACCGGCGCGCGCTGGACATGGAGGAGACAAACCCCTTCGCACGCCAAGGCATGGCACGTTCGCTACTGGCCCTTGGGCGCGCCGAGCAGGCGAGACCATATGCCGAGGCTCTGGTCGGGGCGGGAAGCACCGACGTAAACCTGCTATTGCTCGCCGCGGAAGCCCGCGTGGCATCGCTCGACCATCCCGGCGCTCGCGAGATCCTCGTCACGCTCAGGAAGAGCGAGTCGCGGAACGCCAACGTGTTGAAGCGAGTCGGCGATCTTTACGGGACGCTCGGTCAGGCGAGCGACGCGATTGCGGCGTACCGCGCGAGCCTCGCGATCGACGAGCGACAGACGGAGACCAGAGTTGCGCTCGGACGGCTCCTCGCCAAGAGTGGCGACGATACGGGCGCGATCAGAGAGCTCGAGACCGTGCTCGTCACCGCTCCGAATCACGATGCCGCGGTGGTGGAGCTGGTGGGCCCGTACCGACGCACGGGCCGGTCGCGAAGCGCGCTGCCACGAATCGTGGCGCTGATCCGACGCGATGTTTATCACTTCGCGGCACTGATAAGTCTCGGCGAGATCCTGATCGACCTCGCGCGCGAGGCCGATGCCCAGAAGGCGTTCGAGCGCGTGCTGAGGTTCGATCCAAATCATTCAGAAGCGCTGCGCTACCACAGGCTGCTGATGCGAGGGCGGATCTGATGGCGATCGAAGGACCGCTGCGGGAACTTGGCATTCACGACGTCTTCCAGCTGCTCGATTTGAGCCGGAAGACAGGAGCGCTACGTGTGTATTCCCCCGAAAGAAATAATGAGGGGAGTGTTTATTTCGACGCGGGCACGATCGTCGCGGCGACGATGAAGAGCAACCCGCACCTTCTGGGAACGATTCTCGAGAGATCTGGCAAAGCGACGCCGGCAGATCTCGCGCGCGCCACGGCAATGCAGCGCGCCGGGGATAAACGCAGGGTCGGCGAGATTCTCGTCGCCCACGGAATCGTGACGCCTCGCGACATCGATCGCTTCATGAGGCAGCAGATCGAGACCGTCGTGTTCGATCTGATGTCCTGGTCCGAAGGGTTCTTCTCGTTCACTGAGGAGCCGCCGCGTCCCATTCGCAAGGACATCGCCGTGCGAGTAAGCACCGAATCCTTGCTCATGGAAGGAGCGCGCCGCATCGACGAGTGGTCACGCATGGCCGACAAGATTCCGGACGCCCGCGTTATTCCGCTGCTCGCTCCGCTCGACGACGGGCCGGAATCGTTCATCGATCTCCGCCCGCGCGAATGGGAGGTGCTCTCGATAATCGACGGCGAGAGGAACCTCCACGAGATCGCCAAGCGCCTGGTGCTCGCCGAATTCGAGGTTGCAAAGATCATCTACGGAATGCTGAGCACCGGGCTCATCGAAATCGCACCATACGAGAATGACACAGCCAAGGTCTGAGACGGCGCGGACTCTGTTCGCCACCGCGATCGGCGACGCCGAGCAAACGGCGCTGCTGCTCGATTCCTCGGGCGCGGCCCTGGCCGGGAGCTACATCGACCAGGGGGGGCGCGACATCTCCGGCGAGATCGGGGCGGCGTTGAGCGGAGTCAGCACGGAGGTGACGAGATCCATGCGTCTTCTTTCGATTGGCCGCTGGACCGCGGTGGTGGTAGAGACGGACGCCGCGACCATTGCGCTTGCGCCAGCCGCGGACGCCGCGGTCGTTCTGCTCGCGTCCTCTTTGACGGTTCCGTTGGGACTCGTGCGCCGGGTGCTGGCGCGCTCGGTCGCGCTCGCCATCAACTGGATGCGAGGTCGCGCATGAAAGCACTCGGTCAGGTGGTCGCAACGCTATCGCACGTGCCCGGCGTCGTCGTAGCTATGGTCGTCGGCGCAGTCGATGGGCTCATCATCGAGACGAGTCCGCTGATCGGTGTTGGCCCGGGAGCCCCCGACACGCGAAAGCATACCGCGGCTCTTGCAGCCTATCTTTATTCCAAGGTGACTCGCGCGTCGGACGCGGCCAGGCTGGGCACGCCCGCGTTCATGCGGCTCGAGGCCGAGCGGGGTCACATCTTCGTCGTGGGCGCCCGCGATCTGGTGCTCGTCACGATCGTCACTCCTGACGCCAACCTGGGACGCGTGAGACTCGAAATGATGAACGCAGCCCGAGATAAATCATGAGCGATCCGACTGTAGCAGAGGGCTGGGTCGCTGCTCCACTTACGCGACTGAAAGAAGACGCGCGCCTCATTTCCGGCGTTTTACTCTACCCAACGGGTCGCGCGGTCGGACAGTTCGGCTTCTCCAACGCGGCCGACGTGATGTCGATTTGCGCGCTCACGTCCGCCATCAACGCGTCGGCGCGCGAGCTGGGACGGCAGCTCGATGGCAAGCCCTTTTACGAGATGCACCACACCGGGTCGGAGAGGCAGGTATTCATGGCCCGCGCGTCGGCCGGGGCGCAGGAATTCCTGTTCGTGGGCGTCTTCGACCGGGAGAGCTCGCTCGGCGTCGTGGAGATCTATTTCGCCGAGTTTCAGAAGGCGCTCGAGCAGCTACGGCCGGACAAGCAGGCGACCGGCAAAGGGCCTTCCGGCGACTTTGAGGGCGAGCTCAATCGCAGCCTCGATGCGCTCTTCGGTCCCATAGGAAAGCGCTAGAATGTCAGTCGTCAACTACGGCACGCGCGAAATCACGTGCAAGATCGTCTACTACGGCCCGGGCAGATCCGGAAAAACGACGAATCTCCAGCACGTGTACTCGCAGCTGCCCGAGGAAAGGAAGGGGAAGATGGTCTCGCTCGCCACCGAGACAGATCGCACCCTGTTCTTTGATTTCCTTCCGCTCGATCTCGGCACGATCTCCGGATTCGCGACGCGGTTTCAGCTCTACACGGTTCCGGGGCAGGTCTACTATGCCGCGACGCGCAAGCTCGTGCTGCAGGGCGTCGATGGAGTGGTATTCGTTGCCGACAGCCAGTCGCGACAGCTCGCCGAGAATATCGAGAGCCTGCAGGATCTGCACGCGAATCTGGCCGATGAGGGCCTCGATCCACGCACTCTCCCGCTCGTGATGCAGTACAACAAGCGCGATCTGCCGCCTGTTGAGATCAGCTCGATCGGAGAGCTGGACGAAATGCTGAACTTTCGGGACGTGCCTTACTTTTCGGCGACCGCGATCAATGGCGGAGGTGTATTCGAGACGCTCCGCAGCATCGCGTCGCTGGTCCTGTCGCGTCTCAGCGCTCCCGCGGTCAAGGAATCCTGAGTCGTGGCGAAAGAGCCGAAGAAGAAGGGGGACTCCGAGCCGGAGGAGGGCGGTGAATTCGACGACTTCATGGCGGACATCAGCCAGGAGATCGCGAAGCGCGTTGAATCGCTCGACACCAAGCCGAAGGCGCCGGTAGAAAGGAAAAAAACGCCCGCCGTGCCCGATGCGGGACTGATCGTCGAGTGGCCGAATATCGCCGACCGGATGATCGAGGAGATGCGCTAATGGCTATCAAAGGTAGCCTCAAGGAAGCGAGCCTCCCCGACGTCTTGCAGCTGCTCTCGATGGGAAAGAAAACCGGGTGTCTGGGCCTCTCCTTCCACGACAGCTTCGGCTCGATCTACTTCGACAGCGGCCGAATCTGCCACGCCGCTATCGTGAACCGGCCGCTCGATACGGAAAATTCCGTCTACACACTGTTCACGTGGACGAGCGGCACCTTCAACTTCGAGCCCGGCGTAGAGCCCGAAGATGGCGCCGAGCGCGTGTCGGTCGATCCGCAGTCGCTGCTGCTCGAGGGCGCGCGGAGAGTCGATGAGTGGTCGCTGATCGAGAAAAAAATCCCGAGCTTCGACGTCGTATTCAGCCTCGACCGACCGCGGCTGATGATGAACAGGGATCCGCTGTCCCCGGAGCAGGAGGCCATGCTTCCGTTGATCGACGGACACCGCGACATCAATGGACTGATCCGCGATTCGGGGCTCGGCGAGTTCGAAGTCGGAAAGGCGCTGTATGGGTTGCTCAATGCATCCTTCCTTCTGCCGGTCGGTCGGAAGAGAACCACCCCGACCCTGCCCAGAAATGCGAGTCCTCTCGAGCGGCGCGAGCTCGCGAGCGCCCTGTACAGGGCGGGAATGCACGACGAGGCGCTGCGTGAATTCCGCGCGCTCGTCGAGGAAGCCGCCGATCCGGTGGCGTCGTTCCACGTCGGGCTAATCGCGCTCCGTCAGAAGGAATGGTCCGGGGCCGTGAACGCATTCATGACCGCGGCGCCAAATGCTCCGAGCAAGACCGCTCTCCTCCATAATCTTGCGCTTGCCTACGACCAGCTCGGCCAGCTCGAGAAAGCCAGAATGGTGATCGAGCGCGCGCTCGGTGCCGGAGGAAGCACCGATCCACTCATCCAGTTGGAGGCGGCGATCATCGCAATGCGTCTCGGGGATTATCAGGCCGCAAAGATCCGCCTCAGTGAATCGCGCAGCCTGTGGACTTCGAATCCGCCGCCTGCGGTCTGGTTCCACTACGCGGCACAGGTCGCCGCAACGACTGACGACCCGGACCGCGAGATGCTGCTGCTCACTGCCGCGGCCGAGACGCATCCCGAGTCCGCTGTGTTGCTGAACAATCTCGCCGCGGCTCATCTCAAGCGAGAGGATTACGAGAGCGCCCGCGAAGTCGCTGAAAAGGGAGTCGCGCTGGCACCGGAGGTTCCGCAGCTCCGCCGCAATCTCTCGGCGGCGCTCGAAGGCATCTCACGCACGGATCGAAACGCGACGCAAGCGTCGGGTCGCTCCTGACCGGACAGGCGGCGCGGATCGATGGAGACGACCCTGGTTTCCAGGCGCTGATCGAGAAGATCACGCGCGATCGAGGGTTCCGATGCGCCGGCTACAAGGACCGGTGCCTGCGCCGGCGCATCGCCGTGCGCATGCGCGCCAAGCATACCGCGACAGCCGGAGAGTACGCGACGGCACTGGACGCTGATCCGCGCGAATATGATCGCCTGATTCGATCGCTGACCGTCAACGTGACGAAGTTTTTTCGGAACTGGGACACGTATTCCATGATCAAGGACAAAATCATTCCCGCCCTGTGGGAGCGCGGTGAGCGGGAGACGCGCGTCTGGAGCGCGGGATGCTCGTCGGGCGAAGAGCCATATTCGATCGGCATCTTGATGCACAAGCACGCCACCGAGCGGAACGAAGACGCGCGGCTCGAGAACATCAAGATCGTCGGCACGGACATCGATACCGAGTGTCTCGCGGACGCAGAGCGCGCCTGCTATGCCGACTCGGCTCTGGGTGACACGCCGCCGGCGTTGCGCGCTCAATATTTCCCGGATGTTGCCGGACTTCACACAATGCTTCCCGAGGTCAGGCGGCTGGTCAGCTTCGAGTGCAGCGATCTCCTCGCCTACGGGCCACGGCCCGAGGACACGCATCTCATCCTCTGTCGCAACGTGATTATCTACTTCGAACGCGCGGCACAGGACGCACTGTTCGCGGCATTTCATCGCTCGCTCGCTCCGGGCGGGTTCCTCGTTCTCGGAAAGGTCGAAAGCCTCCTTGGTGAAGCGCGGTCCCTCTTTTCGCCGGTGAATGCGCGCGAACGCATCTTCCGGAAGATCTAGTCCGATTGTCGTGACCGAGGTGACCGAAAGGGCTGCGACCGTATTGGTCGTCGATGACAGCGCGTTCATGCGCAAGCTGATCGCGGAGATGGTCGAGTCGAGCGGACCGTTCCGCGTGATCGGCACCGCCGGCGACGGAGTCGAGGCATTGCAGAAGATTCGCGCTCTCAAGCCGGATATCGTGACTCTCGACATCGAGATGCCACGCCTTAACGGTTTGCAGGCGCTCGAACAGATCATGGCCGAGATGCCACGGCCGGTGGTAATGCTGAGCGCGGCTGGTTCGGAGCTTGGAAACGAGATGACGCTACGCGCGCTGGAGCGAGGCGCGCTCGAGTTCGTGAGAAAACCATCCGGGCCTGTCAGCATCGACCTGTCGACGGTGCGGGAGCAACTGAAGGCGGCGCTCGAAGCGGCCCGCGCCATGAACATGGGCGGCCTTCGGACACCCGCGCCTGACGCCTCAGTGATCCTCAGCGAGACGATGCCCAAGAAATCGCCGGACGCCGCAACGAGAGTCGTGGCGATCGCTGCTTCGACCGGCGGACCGCGCGCACTGGCCGAGATCATACCGAGCCTTGCCGAAGACCTCGGCGCGGCCGTTGTCATCGTTCAGCACATGCCGGGCGAATTCACGAAGCTCCTCGCCGAGCGGCTCGACACGATGAGCGTGCTTTGGGTCGGGGAGGCAATTGACGGCAAGCTCCTGCGGGAGAATCGCGTCTACCTGGCTCCCGGCGGGTATCACATGACCATCAAGGGAGAGCCAGGAAATGCGTCGATTCGCCTCGACACGTCTGCAACGATGTGGGGTGTGAGGCCAGCCGCCGATCCTCTCTTTTTTTCCGTCGCTGATGCGTTCGGAAGCTCCGTGATCGGAGTCGTGCTCACGGGAATGGGCCGGGATGGTGCCGAAGGGCTACGACGGATCCGCGTCGCCGGCGGAAAAGGAATAGTACAGGATCGCGAGAGCTCGATCATCTATGGAATGCCCCAGGCCGCGCTTGCTGCGGCGGGCGCCGATCGGATCGCGACCGTGAACGATATCGCGCCATCGATCAGGGATATGTGCGCTGACGTAGCCAAAGGCATTGGCGGATGAGTAATCGACGGGTATCGTTCGCTTTGGCATCCCTCAATCGCTCGCGAAACGCCGCTCGAGACACTCGACCTTCCACTACGAACCACTTACTGGACCAATGACCGAGGAAAGGGATCACGATGCGTAGGATGCTGGTTACGGGTGCCGCCGGATTCATCGGCACCAACTTCGTCCATTTCTGGGCCGAGCAACACCGGGGCGACATAATCGTCGGGCTCGACGCACTGACGTACGCCGGCAATCTGGCCAATCTCGAGCCCCTCGCGAAGAACGAGCGCTTCACGTTCATAAAGGGCGATATCCGCGACGGCGCGATGATGCATGACGTGATCAAGCGCGAGGGCATCGATACCATTGTCCATTTCGCGGCGGAAACACACGTCGATCGATCGATCCATGGTCCCGACCCGTTCATCGATACGAACGTCAGGGGCACACACGAGCTGCTAAAGGCGGCGCGAGAGGCCTGGACCGAGGACTGGTCGGGCGGAGCCCGCCGATTTCACCACATCTCCACCGACGAAGTGTACGGGAGCCTGGGTCCGACTGCGGCCCCCTTCACGGAGGATACGGCTTATTCGCCGAATTCGCCGTATGCGGCGAGCAAGGCCGGCTCGGACCACCTCGTCCGGGCGTATCACCATACCTACGGCTTGCCCGTCACGACGACAAACTGCTCCAACAACTACGGGCCGTATCACTTTCCGGAAAAGCTCATTCCGCTCGCGATTGTGAACGCGCTGGACGGAAAGCCGATACCCGTATATGGGGACGGCCTCCAGGTGCGTGACTGGCTGTATGTTCGCGATCACTGTCGCGGTATCGAGCGCGTGCTCGAGAAGGGCAGGGTCGGCGAGACGTACAACCTCGGCGGCAATGCCGAGCGCAAGAATCTCGAGGTGGTGAAGGCGATCTGCGCGAACATCAATAAGATCCTCGGCGCAGACGAGAAGGTTCGCGAGCGGTTTCCAAAATGTCCGGCTGCGCTTGGCGGCGACACCGCCGAGCTGATCACATTCGTGAAGGATCGCCCGGGACACGACCGCCGCTACGCAATCGACGCGATGAAAGCGACTTTGGAGACGGGTTACGGACCGTCAGAATCGTTCGATACGGGACTGCTGAAGACAATCAAATGGTTCATCGCCAACGAGCAGTGGTGGCGCTCCGTCATGGATGGGAGTTACCGCGACTGGGTGGAGCTCCACTATTCGAAGGCGCTACGGAGCGCGAAGTAGCGCTCATCAGAGTCGGCGCCCTGCCGGATTTGGGTTGACACGCATTTCGTCCCACCCTACACTACGTCGCTTATGGCCAAAACTGATCTTGCCAGCGGCCCCCGAGTGGGGCGCGATTCTGGTCCTCGCCGCTCCTGGATGTATTGGACAGTCGCTACACTAGTGTTGCTCGCTGGCTTCGCCGACCTCGCGCGTGGGGGCGAAACGCTCGCCCCGATTCTGCTCGTGATCGGGTACTGCGTGCTCGTACCGCTGGCGATCCTGCGATGAGGCGACGGGCTCGGTTTCTGCACCGGGCGAGTAGCTCAGTTGGTTAGAGCGCCTGCCTTACACGCAGGATGTCGGGGGTTCGAGTCCCTCCTCGCCCACTTAAGGATTCAGGGACCCACGGATTGGGAGGTGGGGTAAGAATGTTTACCGTCTTGGAGGTTAAACCATTGAAGGCACGTTTACGTAACTCAGGCCTCGTTCTCACAGCGCTTGTGGCAATCACGGCGTCGCCTCTGCTTGCCCAAAGCACAAAAACTGGCGAACGAGTCATGATTCCAGCGCTCCAAAGCTCGGACAAGGAGCTCGGGGTTCAGGCTGCGGAAGCCATCCGCAGCCAGTTGCAGAAACAGACCAACATTCGCGATCTCGTAGTCGTTCCCAAGGCCGATATCGACAATAGCCTTCGGTCCTCGGGCTACTCGACGACCGAAGCTCTGGCTCCCGGTGATGCCAAGGCGCTGGCGACCCTCGTTCGTGCTCCGCAATACCTCGAGGGCACCGTCGCCAAGACCCCTACGGGATACAAGATCGACTCGCGGATGATCATCTCACGCGACATGAACAAGGCTCAGGTTCTGCCGAGCGCCCAGAGCGCGAAGCTCGACGATGCAGCCAGTCAGGTCGCGCGTGCGATCCAGGATGCGCGCCGTCAGCTGCCGGCTGAGGAGACTTGCCACAACGACATAGCGCAAGGCAAGTATCAGGAGGCGGTTGCAGCAGCGCGCAAAGGACTGGCAGGCTATTCGAACGCGAACATTCTCTCCGCCTGCCTGGCCGAGGCGTACAACAACCTCAAGATGCCGGACTCGGTTATAGCGGTTGGGGAGCGGATTCGCGCGAGCGACCCACGCAACACACCGGCGCTGAGAATGCTGGCCGAGACATACCGGACGAAGAACGACACGACGAAGCTTTTGGATGTACTCGGTGCCCTGGCCGCGGCCGATCCGACGAACATCCGGCTCATCCAGGACGTCGTTGCAGAGTTCGCCAAGATGGGTCATGGCCAGCAGGCAATTCCGCTCATGCGTGATCTTCTTCAGAACAACCCGGGCGATCCAGCGCTATTGAATCTGGCGTGGCTGGTGTACTTGAATGCAAAGGACTATCAGGGCGCGATCGACGTCGGCAACGAGATGGTGCGGGTGGATACTGCCGCGGCGACTGCTGACTACTACACTCGTCTCGCGGCCGCCTACGGCGCGCTGAACCAGCCCCAGAAGGCGTCAGAAGCGTCGGCTTTGGGGGCGAAGAAGTTCCCGAACGATGCGCATCTTTTGCTCATCACCGCGAACTCGCTCTACAGGGCCGGACAACTTCAACAGGCGCTGGACGCGGCCAAAAAGGCCGTCGCTGCGGACCCGAAAAACCCGCAAGGCTATTTCCTGCTTGCAACCATTCAGGGCGCGCTAAACCAGTTCGACGATGTCTTCAATACTGTGAACCAGGCAAAGGCGGCCGGCGCTGATCCGGCGGGCCTCTCGCAGATTGCGCTACAGCAGGGGAGCAACGCCTTCAAGGCGGGCCAGGGCTCGAAGGATCGCGTGGATTTCCAGCGCGCCATCAAGTTCCTCCAGCTTTCCGATCAGCTACAAAGCTCCGCAGACGCCAAGTTCCTGCTGGGCGCCAGTGCGTTCTCGCTCGGTCAGAGCGCGGTGAACGACGCGAACGACAAGAAGAGCTGCGACCTTGCCCGCATGGCCCGAGATGCCTTCAACCTCGCCTCCATTAATCTGCCGGCAGGCGGGCAGAAGTACCCGACGGAGGCTGCTCAGCTCCTGACGGCGATTCCGCAGTTTACGCCCGCTGTAGATAATGAGGTGAAGCGCTTCTGTAAGTGACCGACTCCGACCCCGTGGCCGGCCGGTGGGACAGATCCTACCATGCGCCGGTCATGGTCGAAGAGGTGGTGGCGCTGTTCAAAGGCGCGAGGCAGGTTCTGGATTGCACGTTGGGCGGAGGAGGGCACAGTGAAGCCCTCCTCGCCTCAGGCTCCTCGGTGGTGGCGATCGATCGCGACGAAGCCGCGGTAACCGAAGCACGAGAGCGGCTGGCGCCCTACGAGGCGTCAGGCCGCTTTCTCCTGGCGCGTTACTCGACATGAGGATGGACCGTCGCTCTATCGGCACCGCCGCCGATTTGCTCAACACCCTCGATGAAGCAGACCTATCCCAAATTTTTCGCGACTACGGAGACGAGCCGCGGGCCAATCGGCTTGCGCGGGAGATCGTGCGTCGCCGCGACCGAAAGCCAATGCACGTGAGCGATGATCTCGTGGACGCGATTCGCGGAGCATATGGGGCACGCACCGGCCCCAGCGAGTTCGCCAGATTCTTCCAGGCGGTCCGTATCGCCGTCAACGACGAGCTCACCGCGCTCGAGCGGGCCCTCCCTATGTTGCGAGATGTGCTCGAGGCACAAGGTGTCCTCGCCGTGATCTCCTACCACTCAGGAGAGGACCGGCTAGTCAAGCATACTATCCGCGAATGGAGTCGCGACTGTATTTGCCCACCGAAGCAGCTTCAGTGCACCTGCCGCGGCAAAGCGCTTGGTGAGGTCGTGACCAAACGCGCACTCGCGGCGAGTCCGGCGGAGACCGCGGCGAATCCACGCTCGCGCAGCGCCAGATTACGAGCATGGCGAAAAGCCGCGTAGCATTCCGGGGGCGGACCCTGGTGGCTCTCGTACTCGGCGTATTCGTGCTCGTTGCGCTTGCGATTGTGTGGCGGCGAACAATCGGAATCAGCCAGTCGGAGCGGCTGGCAGCACTCGATGCCAAGCGCATTGGGCTCGAGGGCGAGCGGGCGCGCCTCGAGAGCGAAATTCGTGACGCTTCTGCGAGGCAGACACTCGGCGCGACAGTGGAGCATCGACTCGGCATGCACATCCCGACGGACAAGCAGGTAGTGATACTCCCACGCACCGCGAGATGAAAACCCGCAAGCGCGTCGCGATCGTTCACGCCTTCCTGATCTTTTTCGCGCTCGCACTCGTTGCCCGCGCGGCGAAGGTGCAGGTCATCGAAGGCAGGGACTGGGTTGCGCGCGCACGGCGGCAGCACTTCTTCGCAGGCTCAATGTCTGCCCCGCGTGGGGAGATTCTGGATGCGAGCGGGAACACACTGGTCGAGAGTCGCGAAATGACGCGCGTCGCGGTCGCGCTGCCCGAAGTGCGCGATACTGCTTTCGTTCTCAAGGCGCTGCACCACGCGCGAGTTGATGCCGATGCCGTTCGTGCGGCCATCGCGCGGCGTCGCCGTTGGATCGACCTTCCCGGCCTCTACACGACAGCCGATGTTGCATCGCTCTCGAAGCTGAACGGCATCCATCTGACGCCGGTGCTGCAGCGCGTCTACGCCAATTCAGGCGGCATCAAACGAATCGTGGGATCCCTGGACGGGCAGGGGAATCCACTGGATGGCTTGGAGCTCGCGCTCGACACGCTACTGCGCGGCGATTCCGGAAAAGTGCGGCTGGCTCGCGACAAGGATGGCCGCGCGCTCGATTCTCCCGACGGATGGACCGAACAACCGAAGGCTGGGTCGACCGTCGTGCTGACGATCAACAACACGCTCCAGGACATCTGCGAGCGGGAGCTGTCGATTGCAGTAGATAGCCTGCGCGCCGACGGCGGCGACATCGTGGTGATGAACCCGCACACGGGCGAGATTCTCGCGCTGGCGAGCAACAGAGTTGGCAGGACGACGTTCTCAAATACCGCTGTGACAGAGCCGTTCGAGCCCGGCTCGACACTCAAGCCGTTCGTCGCGGCATCGCTCCTCGAGAACGGCCGAGCACGACCCACCGACATCGTCGACACCCACAACGGGAAGCTCGATCTCGATGGACGCGTCATCACCGACATGCACAAATCGCAGACGCTTTCGCTCGCCGACGTGATCCGCTATTCGAGCAACGTCGGGATCGTCGAGTTCGGCCAGCGACTGACAGCGCGCCAGAAATACGAGACCTTTCGTAATCTCGGTTTCGGAATGCCGCTCGGCGTGCCGCTTCCGGCGGAAGCATCGGGAACTTTGCGCGAGCCGAAACAGTGGTCGAAGCAGACGAGCGCGTCGATCCTCATGGGTTATGAAATCGCGGTCAC
>WNGI01000704.1_pt1 | contig 26086 bp, 18 predicted proteins | sample 5400621 | NCBI WGS metagenome assembly WNGI01 (sample SAMN13153374, study PRJNA577476) | soil metagenome | isolation source: 20 cm soil or saprolite under Garry oak tree replicate 1 | place: USA:California | collected 2016-06-15 | reverse complement strand
GGCGACGATCAGATAGTCGTATGGGATTTCGCGCAACGCGTCATCGACGCGAACCACGCGTCGCAGAGGATCGATCTCACGCACCTCCGCCATCAGGACTTCGGTGTTCTTGTGCCGCCGCACAATCCACCGAATCGGCGCCGTGATCTCGCTCGGCGCCAACGCTGCCGTCGCCACCTGATAGAGGAGCGGCTGAAAGATGAAGTGATTCGTCCTGTCGATGAGAGTCACTTCGGCGTTGGCGCGCTTGAGCGCCTTTGCGGCGGTGATCCCGCCGAATCCGCCGCCGATAATTACTACCCGCGGACGAGCCGGTGTGTCAGGCAAGTCTCTCCTCGAACGATCTGGCCGCAAGCGTCATGAGAAGCACCAGAAAGATCAACAGCACACTGTATGCGGCCGCCGTTCCGAACGCCAGAGCGCGGAGCTGAGCCAGAATCTCCATCGATATCGGACGATTGGAATGCGTGTAGAGGACAACGCTCGCGACGAACTCGCCGACCGCGGTCACGGCGGCGAGCAACCCGCCTGCCACCAACCCGGGACGTGCAGCGGGAAGAATCACCCGCCGCATCGTCATCATCCACGAAGCCCCAAGCCCGCGCGCTGCATCCTCGAGCGAGGCATCCATCTGCCGAAGGGAGGATTCGACAGCTGATGCTACGAGCGGAATGTCGCGAATGAAATAGGCAAGCGGCAATATCCAGAACGTCCCGACCAGCAGTACCCTGCCGGTCAGTAGATCGTTACGGTTGAAAGTCGCGGCGAGACCGAGCGCGATCGCGGTCGCGGGAATCGCCCACGGAAGGGCGACGAGCAGCTCGAGCAGCCCACGCCCACCGAATTTGCGAAGCACGATCAGATATCCCGCGATGAAGCAGACTACGAGATTCGCCGCAGTCGCGATCAATGCCATCGAAACGCTGTTAGTGATCGGCTTCCAAAGCTCACTCTCGGAGAAGAGCCGCCGGTAGTTCTCGAAAGTGTACTCGGGCGGCAGCACCTGTGTGGTCCAGGCTCCGTCCCGCGCGAAGGAAACGAGGATGACCATGAGATGCGGAAGCACGAGCGCGACTACTATTGCTGCTGATGCGACGGTAGTCAGAATCTGGATGCGGCGCGAGCGAATCGTGCGGCGTGAGCGTCCGCCCTTGCTGGCAAGGGTGTATCTCCGTTTTCTGTCCAGCCACCGGAAAAGCACCAGTCCCGCGACGGCACTCAGTGCCAGCACCGTCGTCTCGACATAAGCAAGCCCCATCGCTCCGTTCGTTTTCGAGGCGAGGATCTGCGTCGAGAGAACACGCAGCCCGCCGCCGAAAACGTAGGGCGCCGAGAAAGATCCCAGAGCATTCATGAAGACGAGTAGCGCCGATCCGGCGACAGCTGGCATCAGGAGCGGCAGCGTCACCCGTCTCAGTCTCTGCCACGTATTGGCGCCGAGCCCCGACGCAGCCTCGTCGAGCGTTGCATCGAAGCGCTCGAGTCCAGCCGAGACAAACAGAAAAACGTAGACGTACATCGTGTACGCATGGACGAACACGATCGCCCCGACTCCTTTCAGCCGCCACGGGGCTTCTGCCATCCCCAGTGCCCGCTGCACCACGCGCGTGACGAGGCCGCTCTCGCCATAAAGAAAGAGAAAAGCGATTACTCCGACCAGTGGCGGGAGCGCCGCGGGTAGCGTAGCCACCGCGCGAAGCAGGCGGCGGCCGGGAAACTCGAATCGACCGAGCAGAAACGCGAGCGGAACCCCGATTGCCAGCGAAGCGAAAACCGAAGCAACCGAAATGACGAGGCTTGTCCACAGGGCTTCTCGGTCAGCGGGACTGGCGGCGAATTCGCGCCAGTGACCGAGACCGTTCTCGAAGCTTCCCGCGATGACCGCAGCGTTCGGATACACCACCGTCCACAGCAGGAGCAATATCACCGGCAGCGCGATGAGCCAGCTCTGTCGACGTGATGATGCTTTCACGCAGGCACCAGCGGAAAAGGACCCTTGAGCGGCGAAACCGAAACGTTGTCGTCCTCGCGAGCTTCTCCCGATTGTGACTCGACATCGACGCTGACACCGTCGGCGAGCTGTACACGGTACACGACTACGCCGCCCGCGAATCGCCGGTTGGTGATGCGCCCACGCCAGGCGAGAACTCCGGGACTTCTCGAGAGCTCCAACGCATCCGGCCGCAGCACGACGAATGCGGTCTCGACGTGGGAAGGCGCTGCTTTTGGGCGGGTGACGTTTAGATCGCGCGCGACGCCACCGATAGTGACCGTGGCCGTGTTGCCCTTGTCGATCGCGGGCACGATCCTCCCCCTTCCAATGAAGGCCGCCACTTCGCGCGAGACTGGAGCGTTATACAGCTCCTCCGGGGTTCCGACCTGTAGAAGCTTGCCCTTTTTCAGCAGTGCGATGCGATCCGCGACCGCGAATGCATCCTCCTGATCGTGCGTGACGAACAGCGCCGGCACTCCGACTCTCCGCAGCAGCGCGCGCAGATCGTCTCGCATTGCGTGACGCAAAGTTGGATCGAGATTGGAAAGAGGCTCATCGAGGAGTAGCGCCCGGGGCTCGATCACCAACGCCCGCGCCAATGCGACGCGCTGCTGTTCACCACCTGAGAGCGATTGAATCGGACGACTTCCGGCGGCTTGGAGTCCCACGTTCGCGAGGGCCGCGCGCGCCTGCTCCAACCGATCGGTCTTGCTCACGCCACGCGCCTCGAGGCCGAACGCGACGTTGTCTTCAACCGCCATGTGCGGGAAGAGAGCGTAGTGCTGAAACACCATCCCGAAACCGCGGCGCTCGGGTGGGACGCTGGTGATGTCTTTTCCACCAAGCGTGACTGTGCCGGCGTCCGGACGCTCGTAACCGGCCGCCATGCGAAGAGTCGTCGTCTTGCCCGAACCCGATGCTCCCACCAGCGCCAGCAGCTCGCCCGGACCAACTTCGAACGAAACGTCGTCGACCGCTGTGAACGCGCCGAAGCGGCGCGTCACACCATTGAGGGCGAGAGCTCCGCTCCTACCCTTTTCATCCGGCCCTTCGTTGCGCGCCCTCGGCGCGGCGGTCACTGCCTCTGTCCGCGGTTCCTGATGTTCGCGTCCCAGTACTTCATCCACTCGTCGAGGTGCGCGGCCATCAGTTCGCGATCGACCGGCATCGGCTTGATCTCCGCCATCGCCTCGCGAATCCATGAAGGAAGCTTCGACACCGGAATGTCCTTGCGCGCGGGAATGCGGAGAAATGAATCGGCCGCCGCGATCATCGCCTCAGGCGTCGTCACGTACTCGTAATATTCCTCGGCCTCCTTCGGATGCTTGGTGCCGCGCACGATCGCGATTCCGTCAACCAGCAGCGGAGTGCCACTAGCGGGAATGACGTACTTGATGGGAATTCGAGTACGCTGTTCCAGCGTAGCGAAGTCGGGCATATCCCACATGGTGACGACACCCTCCTGCCGCCCGAGCTTCTGGTAGAGAATCGTCGGGTTCAAAACGTAGTCTCTCGTATTCGCATCCAGTTTCCGGAGCCACTCATAGCCTGCATCGGGCTTGCCCGTTTGCGCAATCGATCGAGCCATTATTGCGCCGAAAATCGCCCGCATGGTACCCGATGCGATTGGATCGCGGATCAGGATCTTCCCCTTCCATTTTGGATCGAGAAGATCGTCCCAGTCCTTTGGGGCGTCGGCGTCCTTCACCGCGTCGCGGTTGTAGCCGATGACCTCGGGGGTCAGATACGTCCCGTACCAGTTGTCGCGCGCCTCGCGGGCATCGGAATCGATGGCCGCTGCCCACGTCGGTTTGTACGGCTGCAGCAGATCTTCCTTCGTCGCCCGATCGAACGCTTCCGCCGGCGCTCCGAACCAGACATCCGCTTGGGGATTCGGTTTCTCGGCGCGCACGCGCTCGAGAACTTCCTGCGAGCCCATGTCGACCCATTGGACGTCGATGTCGGGATGAGCTTTCTCGAATCCCTTTTCCAGATACTCGAGCAGCTCCTTCCCGTGCGGCGAGTAGACGATCAGAACTTTGCGACTGTCCGAGCTGCACGCCGCGAGCGCTATGAACGCCAAAGAAGACATTACTGCCCGCCGCAGCTTCATCGTATCAACGCCACAGAAAACATTACTGCCCGGCGCAGCCATCATTTGATGGTGTTGCCGCCGAGCAGGTTGGCAAAGATGCGCGCGCCACCGGGCACGCCGGCGGGAAGTTGGCGGAACAGGGCAAGCGAGACGTAGATGTAGGTCCCACGTCCGTACGTCGCCGCGAGAATGGCGGCACGGTTGGGCTGCTCTCCCGGATCGCTCATCGCCAGCATCGTGCGATAGTGCGAGTCGAACGTCGAAGGCATGTACGACGCTCGCTCCTGCACCCAGCTGTTGAAATCATCCTGACTGATCTTGTTCGGTGCGTTGAGCAGCGGCGATTGAGGATCAGTGAAGGTGACCGGCGCGTTTTCGTCGGTGACGCGCTCCGCCGGTTGCTTGAGCGTAATGGGATAAGGCATGATGCCGGGTTGCTGCATCTCGCCTTGTCCATACTGAACGACCAGACGACCACCATTGCGCACGTAAGAGAGCAGGTAATCGTTGTTGCCTTCGAGTGTCTGACTAGCCTGGTACGCGCGGGGCCCTATGACGACTGCGGTGAACCGACTCAGGTCAGTTTGCGGAAGATCGTCAGCATTTACGATCGTCACCGGAACGCCGAGCTGCTCCAGCACAGGTGCGACGTTGTCGCCGACGCCAGGAACATACGCGACATTCAGTCGGGTTGGCAGAATTACATCGACGGCGTTGACACTGATTGTCGAAGGTCGATAGATCCGCTGCGGGTTGATGTGCGGATACTCGATCGGGATATACCCGGTTTGATACGTCTTTCCATTCGCGGTAGCGGTCGCGGCGATCTGATGCGTTCCCCGCGGGAGCGCTCCTCTCACTTTGAAGATGACCACTCGGGTCGCAACCGGCGCCATGACGACCGTGCGAGCCACTGAGTCGGCAGAGAGTCCGCGCGGTAGCAAGAGATTGACCGTCACCGGGGAGGCCGCGACCAGCGCGGAGCGTAGTGTCACTTTGACGAGTTGATTGGACGTGACGTTTGCCCGAACCATCTCAGTCGACTGATCGAGTGTGATCGATACTCCCGGCGCAACAATGAGAGGGCGCTGCACATCACCGCGCACGCGATCCACGTAGTGGTACACGATCGGAGTTGCAACATCGAGCCACGCGGTTTGCCCGGACACTCGAACTCTTACATGCATCCAATTCTGCCGCTCTCTCTCGTCTTCTGAGATTCCCGTGATCTTAGGAGTGAACAGGTCGCCATTTCGTGGTTCGGCCAGCCACCAGGGTTGCGTTAGTCGCTCTCCGACATAGGGCTGGATCCATTTGTAGCTCGAGTCCGGGGCAATCGGGTTGAGAATTATGTCGCCGAAGTCAAGGTTGATCGGAACGCGCCCCCGATTGTACAGCGTCACCGCCACGTTCGCAGTCCCGCCGAGCCAGAGCGCCTGCCTATCGGCGACCGCTTCGAGGGTGATCGCTGGCGGAGGCTCTGGCGGCGCGACGCGACCGTCCTGCACCAGCAGCCGCGTCGTGTCGAGGCCGGCGAAGATCGACTTCTCTTCTTTGGCAGGCGGCGCCGGAACGCGCGAATCCTCGCGCGTGAGATAATCCCAGACCACACCCTTTCGCCGCAGCGTCCCCTGCCCCTGCGATTTGTGCTGCGATCGGCTGTCGGCCGCGATCTCCTGATACGACAATCCGAGATTCGGATCGTACTCGCCGACATTGATCGCGATCGTCCGATCCTGCGGCGAGAACCGCGCAAGCCGATAAAATTTCAGGGGCGTCCAGACGGGGCCGAAGTTCTTCACCGGAAAGCGCACCGTATCCGCTGCCATGTCGTACGCCTGCCGGGCCACGATCGCCGAGACCTGATGATGTCCGTGCCCGTCGCGCGGAGTTCCTGAGAATGTTGTAATCACGATGTGGGGCTTGAACGCGCGCATTACCGTCATCACATCATTCAGCAGCGAATCCTGCGGCCAGTGCTTCCGCGTCTCGTCCGCGGTCTTCGAGAAACCGAAATCGTATCCCCGTGCGAAGTACTGGTGCGCGCCATCGATCCGTCGGGCTGCCAGAAGCTCCTCGGTACGAATGACACCAAGCGCTTCGCCGAGCTCATTACCGATCAGATTCTGGCCACCGTCGCCGCGCGTCAGCGACAGATACGCAGTCTCGACGCGACGCCCTCGAGCAAGCCACGCAATCAGCTGAGTGTCTTCGTCATCGGGGTGCGCCGCGATCCAAAGCACCCGCATCCGCTCCGGCGCCTGTTGCGCAGTTGACGACGCGGGAAGCGCTGCCGCCGCGAGCACAGCAAGTGCAGCAAGTGCCACTGCTCTTCGCATTGTTGTGGGAAGATCGATGCTCAGGTTTTGACTGCCACGCTGCGGCGCTTCACTCCCGCCGGATACTGCATCGCCGCACTCACCTCGTCGATGATGCGCTCCTGCTCCTTCTTGTGCACCTCAGCGTAACCCTCCGCGGGGCTCGAGCGGTCGGGGCGCCCCATGTAGCGCGTTAGCAACGCATTTCCGGTCGACATCCGCAGGCGCGGCGCCACGTACGACCACGCGCCCTGGTTCTTCGGCTCCTCCTGTACCCATACGACTTCCTCTATCGCCGGATAGAGATCAACGATCTGCGCGATCTGGTTGCCGGGCCATGGATAAAGCTCCTCCACTCTGACGAGCGCGACATGCGGGGCACGCTTCGGGGCCAGATCGTAGTAGATCTTGCCCGTGCAGAAGACAAGTCGCGTGACCGACTCGCGATTCTGCGATGAGACCGGATCGTCGATCACGGGACGGAAGCTCCCCGAAGCGAGGTCGCTAAGCTTCGAAGCGGCCTCAGGGAGACGCAGCAGACTCTTGGGCTGCATCAGAATCAGCGGGCGCCTTTCGTACAGCTGCGCTTGCCGCCGCAGGATGTGGAAGTACTGCGCCGGCGTCGACGGATAGGCTACGCGCTGATTGCCCTCCGCGCACAGTTGCAGGAATCGCTCGAGACGCGCGCTCGAGTGCTCCGGTCCTTGTCCCTCATAGCCGTGTGGAAGGAGGAGCACGATTCCGGAGTCCTGGCCCCACTTCGCGCGATCGGCGGCTATGAACTGATCGATGATCGGCTGCGCCACGTTCACAAAATCACCGTACTGAGCTTCCCACAGCACGAGAGTATCCTCCGCCGCCGTGCTGTACCCGTACTCGAAGCCGAGCACCGCCATCTCCGAGAGAGGGCTGTTGTAGATCTCGATCTTGCCGCTCGATTCTCCACCCGCGATGTGCTCGAGAGGAACGTAGATCTCTCCCGATTCCGAGTCGTGTAGTACCGCCTGACGGTGTGAAAAAGTTGCGCGCTCCGAATCCTGCCCCGTGAGCCGTACTGACTTGCCCTCGGTGAGCAGCGACGCAAAAGCCAGGGCCTCCGCGTGTCCCCAGTCGATTCCACCCGCCTCTCCCATCGCCTCCGCGCGGCGGCCCAAAGTCTTGGCTAGCCGCGGATTCACGTTGAGGGTAGAAGGCCACTTGAGAAGCCGGTCGTTCAGCTCACGCAGGAGATCCGCACTGACCGCGGTCTCGCCGCTTCCCGCGCCCGACTGATCCGCCTCCGCGTCCTTGGCCGGATTGTACTCGGGAGAATGAATCTCACCGGCCTTCATGGCCGTCTGAATCCGGTCGAAGTTCGCGGCCGCATCGGCGTCGATCTTCTTTACCTCGTCAGCCGTGACGATTCCCTCGGATACGAGACGTGCTCCCCAAACTTCGCGGGGAGACGGATGCGACCTGATCTTCTTGTACAGATTCGGCTGGGTGAAGGCGGGTTCGTCCGTCTCGTTGTGACCGTGACGGCGGTAGCCCACGACATCGATCAGAAAATCCTTTCCGAATTTCGCCCGGTAATCGATTGCCAACCGCACCACGTGCACGCACGACTCCGCATCGTCGCCGTTCACGTGAACGATCGGAACCTCGAACCCCTTTGCGAGATCGCTCGCGTACCGCGTCGATCTCGCGTCGATGGGATCCGTCGTGAACCCAACCTGGTTGTTGACGATGATGTGGAGCGTTCCACCGGTTCTAAACGCTGTGAGGCCCGAGAGATTGAGCGTCTCGGCCACAACGCCCTCGCCGGGAAAAGCTGCGTCGCCGTGCACGCAGATCGGGAGAACCGCCAACTCGTCCCGCTTCCCGCTTCCCGCCAAAACCTGGCGCGCTCTGGCAACACCCTCGAGCACCGGGTTTACGACTTCGAGGTGACTCGGATTCGGAATCAGTACGATCTCGACTTCACCGCCGCCGGCAAGTTGCTTCTTCCCCGTCGCACCGAGATGGTACTTCACGTCGCCGGTCTCGCTCACCGCGTTGGTCGTGGCGTGCTTTCCTTCGAACTCCTCGAAGATCGTCGCGTATGGCTTGCCCAACGTGTGCGCGAGGACGTTGATGCGTCCGCGGTGCGCCATCGCGAGATCGACTTCACGCGCACCATGCGCCGCTGCCGACTCGATTGCGACGTCGAGCATGGGTACCAGGACATCGCTCCCTTCGATCGAGAAGCGCTTGTAGCCCTGATACGCGCGGCCGAGGAAGCGCTCCAGACCATCTACCTCCGTTAGTCGGTTGAGCATCTGCTTCTTCTCTTCTTCGCTCAGTGGCGAGTGCAGCCGCCCGCTCTCGATCTGCTCGCGCAGCCATTCCCGCTCCTCGACTCTGCCGAGGTGCGATATCTCGAATCCGATTTTCGACGAGTAGAATTGGCGCAGCCGTGCGACCACATCCGCGGCACTGCCACCCGATGCGCCGAGCACGATTCCGGGGATGCTGGCGAGATGCTCCTCGCTCAATCCGTGGAATTCGAGAGTGAGCTCGGGAGTTCCGTCCGGCGCCGAGCCTAGCGGGTCGAGTTGAACAGCCAAATGACCGTAGCTGCGAATGGCATCGACCAGCTCAGCCGCAGCCGCGATATCGCGAAGAAAAGCGGGATCGACGAGTCCCGCTGAGGAAAGTTGTTCCGGGGCAGCTGGCGGCGCGGTGCCGCTCAGACTTTCGGCAAACCGGAAGAACTGGCGCCACGACTCGTCAACCGAAGCAGGATCGCGCCGGTAGGCTTCGTAGGCCTCGTTTATGTACCCGTCGTTGAAAACGCCCGTGATCGGGTTCGAACTCATACGCCTAAATTTAACTGCGCTCAACGGTCCCTGGCGCACGCAAACAAACCCACTGCGAGAAGAGTAAGGCAGAAGGTGCACTACCTAGCTCTTCTCGCAGTTGCAGTTAATAAAAAAAAACGCCCCGCACGGTATTCCGTGCGGAGCGTTGAATCAGAGGTGCCCAGCGGCCGGCCCGGGCGCCTACTTCTTCGTCTTGTCGACGTTGTTGCCGATCACGCCGCCGAGAATCGCTCCGGCTGCGCCACCGATAATCGCGCCCTTCACGCTGTGGCCGGCGACCGCGCCGATCACTGCACCTGCGCCTGCGCCGATCGCGGCGTCACGCTTGGTGTGCTTGACTACCACGGGAGCCGGGGCCGGAGCGCTGTATACCGGCGCCGAAGAGTACGTCCCGCCCGAGGAGCTGCGACGAGTGGTCGTGGTGCGACGAACGGGCGCGCGATAGACGGTGCGGGGTGCCACCGCCGTCCGCGTCAGGCTATTCGAGGTCCCGGCGCGCTCGGCGGCGGTGATGCTATCGAGGGGCGTGTACGGCCTGCTAGCGGCAGCCGTTGAAAGATCAGAGTTCAAGGCACTGTCGGCAGCGGCCTGACCCTTGTCTCCCTTCGAACAGGCGAACGCGAAAAGCGCGGCAGGGAGAATTAGTATCTTTTTGTACATTTTAAAGCCTCCAGGTGAGACCCCCGCTCAAACGCGACGGCACGTCTAAGAGGGGCAGAGAACGTGCCAATATCGGACCCTCATTAGCCCACGGTAGCCTCGGATAACTCAGCCGTAGCCGTGGCATCGTCCTCTAAAGAGGCCGGCAGGGTGAGACGAAAAGCACTTCCCTCTCCGGGCACCGAACGCACTGTCAGAGACCCGTCCAGAAGCTGGGCCAGGCGTTTCGAGATAGGTAGTCCCAGGCCCGTGCCCGGTTGCTTCGATTCCGAGACCTGCACGAACTCCTCGAAGATGCGCGCGATGTCGTCCTGCTCTATTCCCAACCCCTGATCGATGACTTCTATCTGCGCGCTCCCGTCCTCGTTCTGTTTGCACAGGACGCGAATGGGTTTCCCTTCGCCAAACTTGATCGCGTTCGAGAGCAGGTTGAGCATGATCTGACGCACCCGGCGCGGATCGCTCACGATGCTGAAATGCTCTCCCTCGGTATCCAGGCTCAATGTCGATCCATATTCGTCGGCCAGCGGTCTCACCGTGACGAACAGGTCCTCGATCAGCGACGGGAACATCACCGGCTGGAGCGAGAGCTCGATCTTCCCTGCTTCGATCTTGGAGAGATCGAGGACGTCGTTCACCAGCTCCAGCAGATGACGCGCTGCTTTGAGCGTCCGCTGGAGACCTTCCTTCTGCTTGACGTTGAGCGGGCCATAAATATTGTCGAGCATGATGGTGCTGTAGCCGATCACCGCGTTGATCGGCGTCCGCAGCTCATGGCTCATCGAAGCGTAGAAGCGATTGCGCGCGCCCATCGCCTGCTCGAGAGCAACCTGACGGCGGTGCAGCTCCTCGTTCATTTGCGAGAGCTTGGCCGCCGAGCGCGCTTCGGCTTCCAGCAGCGACGTGCGATGCTCCAGCTCCAGCTCACGCTTCTGTGATTCACGCAGCAGCTCGCCCTGATTCTGTAGCTCGCGCTGTTTGACGAAGAGCTCGACGAACACCGCGACTTTCGATCTCAGCACGTCGGTGTTGAACGGCTTGAACACGTAATCGACGGCGCCCATCGAGTAGCCCTTGAAGACGTATGCGTCCTCCTTGCTGATGGCGCTGAGGAAGATGATGGGGATCGTGCGCGATCTTTCGCGCGACTTGATGATCTCGGCTACCTCGAATCCGTTCATGCCGGGCATTTGCACATCGAGAAGAATCACCGCGAAATCGAGCCCCAGCACCTGTTTGAGCGCCTCCGGGCCGGAGTCGGCACGAACAAGGTGCTGCCCCAGTGGCTCCAGGATCGCCTCGAGCGCGAGAAGATTCTCGGGGCGGTCGTCGACGAGGAGGATGTTGACGCGATTGGCCGTCATACCGCCTTTCTCCTTCTCACTTCAACCGGTTGCCCGCTAAGCTCGACCAGCCGCGGTGCGAGATCGTCGAGCGAGAATACCTCGGCGGTGGGTGTGGCCTGGAGTGCGGCTTCCGGCATCATCTTTATTTCGGCGGTTTTCGGATCCTGGATGAGGGCGCGCCCGCCTCGCTTCGCGATGTCCGCGAGACCCCTCGCCCCATCCTCATTCGCGCCGGTGAGAATGACTCCAATTGTCGCGGGTCCATAAGCATCAGCAGCCGAGGTAAACATCACGTCGATGGAGGGCCGGCTGAATCTGACCGGCTCCTCGAGTGTGAGCGAGAGATATCCCGATTCGACCAGAACGTGATAATCAGCAGGGGCGACATGGACGGTTCCAGCGCACAGTACATCCTTGTCCTCGATCTCGCAGACCTTGAGACCAGTCGCGTCCTGCAGGAGCTGCACCAGCAGGCGATCGGAATCCTTGCTCCGATGTTGCACCAGCACGATCGGAATCGGAAATTCCTCCGGCAGACCGCCCAACAGCTTCGACATCGCGGATAATCCTCCCCACGATGTCCCCATTGTGACGATCGAATACGGCATCGCTATCTCACCTTCCGAAAAATCTTTTCCGGAGGCGCTATCTGCTCATAGCATTCCTCGTGCGCCATGAATCGGGGCGTCTCCTTGCTGCCGAGCACAAGCACTCCGAACATGGCGAGGCTGTCGTAGAACAGGCTGTGTACCTTCGACTGCAGGGTCTTGTCGAAATAGATGAGCACATTCCGGCAAAGGATCACGTTGAATTCACTGAAGGAGCGGTCCGTTACGAGGTTGTGCTGCGAGAACACCACGTTCTTCGTCAGCGACTGATCGAACAGCGCCCCTCCGTATTTGGCCGTGTAGTACTCGGAGAATGACCTTTTGCCTCCAGCGCGCAGGTAGTTGTCGGTGTACTCCTGCATCCGTTCGAGCGGAAAGATTCCTGCCTTCGCCCTCTTGAGCACCACTTCGTTGATGTCCGTCGCGTAGATGCGCGAGCGATCGTACAGCCCTTCTTCTCGCAGTAGCATCGCCATCGAGTAAACTTCTTCGCCCGTCGAGCAGCCGGCATGCCAGACGCGAATGAAGGGATAGGTGCGCAGCATTGGAACCACGTGCTCGCGGAACGCGACATAGAAACTGGGATCCCGGAACATTGCCGTGACGTTGATGGAGAGATCCAGCAGGAGCTTCTCCATCATTTCCGGCTCGTGGAGCACCCGCTCCTGGAGGGCGCTCACGCTTGCCAGCCCTTCCTCCTCGATGCGCTTCCACAGCCGGCGGCGAATCGAAGCGTAGGCGTAGGCACGGAAATCGAATCCGTAATGACGGAAGATTCCCTCCAGCAGCAGCTCGATCTCGATTCTCTCCAGATCGGGCTTGAACTCCTGCTGGTCGGGCTCCGCGCCGGTAGTGGGCGGCTCCGCTATCGGTACAGCCATACTCTCAGCAGCGATAACAGCTGCTCGGTATCGACGGGCTTGGTGATGTAGTCGGACGCTCCCGCCGCGATGGTCTTCTCGCGATCACCTTTCATCGCCTTCGCGGTGAGCGCGATGATCGGCAGCGTCTTGAACCGATCCATCGCTCGTATCGCCCTGGTCGTCTCATAGCCATCCATCTCGGGCATCATGATGTCCATCAGCACCGCATCGACGTCCGAATCCTTCTTGAGCTGTTCGATCGCCTGCTTTCCGTTTTCCGCAAATCGCACGATCATGCCGTGATCCTCGAGCATGCTCGTCAGCGAGAAGATGTTCCGGACGTCGTCGTCCACTACGAGGATGTTCTTGCCGGCGACCACCGAGTCGGCATCGTGCAGGTGCTCCAGCATCTTCCGCTTCTGCTCGGGCAGCTTTGCCTCGACGCGATGCAGGAAGAGCGCGGTCTCGTCGAGCAGGCGCTCGGGAGATTTTACGTCCTTCACGATGATCGTCTCCGCGTACTTCTTGATCTTCGTTTCGTCCTCCTGACTCAGCTCCTTGCCGGTGTAGATGATGATCGGAAGATCATGGTTGTCCGGATCCGATTTGACCTTCTCCAGCAGGTCGAACCCGCTCATGTCGCCGCTGTGGAGGCCGAGGTCTAGCACCATACAGTCGAAGTGCTTCTCGTGCAGCTTGGTCAGCGCTTCCTCCGCCGAGGCAACCGCGGTGATGTCGACGTCATCGTGCGCGATCAGCTCGACGATGCTTTGTCGCTGCGTCTCGTTGTCCTCGACGACCAGCAAATTCTTCGGCACGGTGTCGATGAAAGTCGCGATTCGCGCGAACGCGGTATCGAGCGCCTCCTTGCTGACCGGTTTGGCCAGGAAAGCGATGGCACCGGCGTTGAGGCCCGCACGCTTCTGTTCGACGCCGGAAATTATGTGAACTGGGAGATGCCTCGTCGCGGGGTCGCGCTTGAGACGATCGAGCACCTCGAGCCCGTCCATTCCCGGCATGTCGATGTCGAGAGTGATCGCATCCGGGCGAACTTCGCGCGCGGCCGTGAGGCCAGCCTCTCCGTCCAGCTCCACCACCGCCTTGTAGCCCTTGTCCCGCGCCATGTCGAGGAGAACCTTCGCGAAGTTTTTGTCGTTCTCGATGACCAGTACGGTGCGATCACCCTCTTCAATGTTTTCCCTGTCGTCGGAGATCACGGTTTGCGGTACCGCTCGGCGCTCGGGCCGATACTGCAGCGCGTCACCTGTGGGCCTGCGCCGCTGATCCCGACTTGCCACTTGCCTGACCGGGGTGGTCCGCTGGGACTTTGATTCCATAATGCGTGGCAGCGAGGGGTAATTGCTCATGCTTATCGGATCGCGGTCAGGTCCGTCCTGACGCGGGATGTACCGCGCGGGAAGGAACAAGGTGAACGTGCTGCCCTGACCTTCCGCGCTCTCGACCCTGATTTCGCCGCCCAGCAGCCGCGCAATCTCGCGGCTGATCGAAAGCCCGAGACCTGTTCCACCATACTTGCGGCTTGTGGTTCCGTCCGCCTGCTGGAACGCCTCGAAGATCAGGCGCTGTTTGTCCTTGGGAATTCCGACGCCCGTATCCGCTACGGCGAACGCGATTACTTCCGCCGACCCCTCGAGCGTTGGATTCAGGAACCGTCGTCCCTTCTCCGCGCGACGAACGGTGAGAGTGACATCTCCATCCTCCGTGAACTTGAACGCATTGGACAGAAGGTTTTTTAGAACCTGCTGAAGGCGGCCGCCATCGGTGAGGATCGTGTGCGGAAGATCGGCGTTCAGCTCCACGTGGAAGCCAAGTCCCTTCTGATCGGCGAGCTGGCTGAAGCTGCGATCGACAAAATCCTTGACGTCTGCCATCGCAACTTCCGTCGGATTCACATCCATCTTGCCGGCTTCGACCTTCGACAGATCGAGCACGTCGTTGATGAGATTGAGCAGATCGCTGCCCGAGGTTAGAATCGTCTGCGCAAATTCGACCTGCTTTAGCGTGAGATTGCCGTCCTTGTTCTCGCTCAGCAGCCGCGCCAGGATCAGCAGGCTGTTGAGTGGAGTTCTCAGCTCGTGCGACATGTTGGCCAGGAACTCCGACTTGTACTTGGAGCTCAAGGCGAGCTGCTCCGCCTTCTCCTCTAGAGCGACTCTCGCTCCCTCCACTTCCTCGTTCTTCGATTCGACCTTCCGGTTCTGCTCGGCGAGCAGCGATGCCTTTTCCTCGAGCTCCTCATTGACCTGCTGCAGCTCCTCCTGCTGATCCTTGAGCAGCTCCTCTGAAGTTCTGAGCGTCTGGGCCTGCGCCTCGAGCTCGGCGTTCGATTTCTTGAGCTCTTCCTGCTGCGTCCGCAGCTCTTCCGACTGGCTCTGCAGCTCCAGCGTCAGGCTCTGCGACTGCTCGAGCAGCTCCGCTGTGCGCATGTTGGCGGCGATCATGTTGATCACGACGCCCACGCTCTCCGTGAATTGATCCAGGAAGAGCTGGTGGATCTGGCTGAACGGCAGGAACGAAGCAAGCTCGATCACCGCCTTCACTTCTCCCTCGAACAGCACGGGGAGCACGATGACGTTGCGCGGCGTCGCCTCTCCGAGGCCGGATGAGATCTGGATGTAGTCCTCCGGAACGTTCGTCAGCAGAATCGGCTTCTTCTCCAGCGCCGCCTGTCCCACGAGTCCTTCGCCGAGGTGGAACCGGTTGCCGACGTGCTTCCGCTCCTTGTATGCGTAGCTCGCAATGAGCCTGAGCACCGGTATCTGGTTCTCGTCGTCCATGATATAGAACGCGCCATGGTGGGCCGAGACGAGCGGCGTGAGTTCCGACATGATGAGCTTCGACAGCGCTTCCAGATCCTTTTGTCCTTGCATCATCCGCGAGAACTTCGCGAGGTTCGTCTTCAACCAGTCCTGTTCCGAGTTTTTCTCGGTTGTGGACTTCAGGTTCACGATCATCTGATTCATGTTGTTCTTCAGCTGGTCCAGCTCGCCCTGAGCCTCCACCGCGATCTGTCTGCTCAAGTCGCCACGCGTCACCGCCGTTGCCACATCCGCAATCGCGCGCACCTGCAGCGTCAGGCTGTTGGCCATTGCGTTCACGCTGTCGGTGAGCGCTCTCCACGTGCCGGCCGCGCCCGGCACTTCTGCCTGGCCACCCAGCTTTCCTTCGGTACCTACTTCCTTGGCCACGCGCGTCACTTCGTCGGCGAAGACACGGAGCGAATCCACCATCGCGTTGACGGTGTTCTTGAGCTCGAGAATCTCACCGCGCACTTCGACGGTGATCTTCTGCGAGAGGTCTCCCTTGGCAACGGCAGTCGTTACGAGGGCGATGTTTCTGATCTGGCCCGTCAGGTTGCCGGCGAGCGTATTCACGTTGTCGGTCAGGTCCTTCCACGTGCCCGCGACTCCGGGCACGTTCGCCTGTCCACCGAGCTTTCCTTCAGTGCCTACGTCGCGAGCGACGCGTGTCACTTCGGAGGAGAACGCGCTCAGCTGATCCACCATCGTGTTGATCGTGTTCTTAAGCTCGAGAATCTCGCCCTTCACGTCGACGGTCATCTTGCGTGAGAGGTCTCCCTTCGCGACCGCGGTCGTGACGTCGGCGATGTTTCTCACCTGACCGGTGAGATTGCTCGCCATGAAATTCACGTTGTCGGTGAGATCCTTCCACGTTCCGGCGACGCCAGGGACGTTCGCCTGGCCGCCGAGTCGGCCTTCGGTTCCCACCTCGCGCGCGACACGGGTTACTTCCCCCGCGAATACGCTGAGTGAGTCCACCATCGTGTTGATGGTCTGCTTGAGCTCGAGAATTTCGCCCTTTACATCGACGGTGATCTTGCGAGACAGATCTCCCTTCGCGACTGCCGTCGTCACGTCGGCGATGTTTCTGATCTGGCCCGTAAGGTTGGACGCCATCGCGTTCACATTGTCCGTCAGGTCTTTCCACGTACCCGCGACTCCGGGCACGCTCGCCTGTCCACCGAGCTTTCCTTCGGTTCCTACTTCCTTCGCCACGCGCGTCACTTCGTCGGCGAACGATCCGAGCTGATCGACCATCGTGTTGATTGTGTCCTTCAGCTCCGCGGTCTCGCCCTTTGCTTCGACAGTGATCTTCTGTGACAGGTCTCCGCGCGCAACCGCCGTCGTAACAGCGGCAATGTTCCTCACCTGACCGGTGAGATTTCCGGCCAGAGTATTCACGTTGTCGGTCAGGTCTTTCCAGGTCCCGGCGACTCCGGGAACGCTGGCCTGCCCGCCGAGTTTTCCTTCAGTGCCTACTTCGCGCGCGACGCGCGTCACTTCTGCGGCGAATCCACCTAGCTGATCGACCATGATGTTGATCGTGTTCTTCAGCTCGAGGATTTCTCCCTTCGCTTCCGCGGTGATCTTTCTTTTCAGATCTCCTTTGGCGACGGCTGTGGTGACGTCGGCGATGTTGCGGACCTGACCTGTCAGGTTCGACGCCATGAAGTTCACGTTGTCCGTCAGATCCTTCCACGTTCCACCCACGCCCGGTACTTCCGCCTGGCCGCCAAGCTTTCCCTCGGTGCCCACTTCCTTTGCCACACGTGTCACTTCGGAGGCGAACGCGCTCAGCTGATCGACCATGATGTTGATCGTGCTCTTGAGCTCGAGGATTTCACCCTTCGCTTCCGCGGTGATCTTTCTGGAGAGATCTCCCTTCGCGACCGCCGTGGTGACGTCGGCGATGTTTCTGATCTGGCCCGTGAGGCTCGACGCCATTGCGTTCACATTGTCGGTCAGGTCCTTCCATGTTCCGACCACTCCAGACACGTCGGCCTGTCCTCCCAGCTTTCCTTCCGTTCCCACTTCCTTGGCGACGCGCGTTACTTCCGAAGCAAACGTGCTCAGCTGGTCCACCATCGTGTTGACGGTGCTCTTCAGCTCGAGGATCTCTCCGCGTGCGTCGGCGGTGATTTTCTGTGACAGGTCACCTCGCGCCACCGCGGTAGTGACCGCGGCGATGTTTCTCACCTGGCTGGTGAGATTTCCTGCCAGAGTGTTCACGTTGTCGGTGAGATCCTTCCAGGTGCCGCCCACACCCGGCACTTCCGCCTGGCCACCCAATTTGCCCTCGGTACCGACTTCGCGGGCGACACGAGTCACTTCCGACGCGAAGGCGCTGAGCTGGTCCACCATGATGTTGATCGTGTTCTTCAGCTCGAGGATCTCTCCCCGCGCATCCGCGGTGATCTTGCGCGACAGGTCACCTCGCGCGACCGCCGTCGTGACGTCGGCGATGTTTCTCACCTGACCGGTGAGGTTCGACGCCATGAAATTCACGTTGTCCGTGAGATCCTTCCACGTGCCCGCGACCTGTGGAACCTGCGCCTGTCCGCCAAGTCGTCCCTCGGTTCCCACTTCGCGTGCAACGCGCGTTACTTCTTCCGCGAACGTGCTCAGCTGGTCCACCATCGTGTTCACAGTGTTTTTCAGCTCGAGAATCTCGCCTTTGACATCGACGGTGATCTTCCGTGACAGGTCTCCTTTCGCCACTGCCGTCGTCACGTCGGCGATGTTTCTGATCTGACCGGTGAGGTTTCCCGCGAGCGTGTTGACGTTGTCTGTCAGGTCCTTCCACGTGCCGGCGATTCCGGGCACTGCCGCCTGTCCGCCCAGCTTCCCTTCCGTTCCCACCTCGCGCGCCACACGAGTTACTTCCGACGCGAACGAGCTGAGCTGATCGACCATCGTGTTGATCGTGTTCTTGAGCGCCATCGTCTCGCCGCGTGCTTCGACCGTGATTTTCTGGGAGAGATCTCCTTTGGCGACTGCGGTGGTCACGGCTGCAATGTTTCTCACTTGGCTGGTGAGGTTGCCAGCAAGGGTGTTGACGTTGTCGGTCAGGTCCTTCCAGGTGCCGGCGACTCCTGGTACTTCAGCCTGTCCGCCCAGCTTGCCTTCGGTTCCCACTTCGCGCGCGACGCGCGTGACTTCGTTGGCGAAGGAGCCGAGCTGGTCGACCATTGTGTTGACGGTGGTGCCGATGCGGAGAAACTCGCCCTGCACAGGCTTCCCATCGATTTCCAGCACCATCTTCTGCCCGAGGTCTCCCTCGGCCACAGCGCTCAGCACGCGAGCCACTTCGGTCGTGGGCGAAGCGAGATCGGTGATGAGAGTGTTGACGGATTCGACGGTGGAGCGCCAGCCGCCGGTGACGGGACCGATGGATGCGCGATCGTTCATCTGGCCCTGGCGTCCGATGGTGGTGCTGACGCGAAGCATCTCGTCGCACATCCGTTCGTTGAGTTTCGCGATTCCGTTGAATGTGTCGGCGATCTCGGCGAGTAGTGGATCCTCGGACATCGGAAGCCGGATCTCAAATTCGCCATCGCTCAGATCGCGCATGGCGTTGAGAAGTCGCCGGAGGTCTACATTCCTGATCCTTCCATCCGGAGCGAGTGCGCCCGATTCCTGCTCGCCTCCCCCTTTGATGCCGGCATCGTTGCCGGTTCCTTTCCAGTTTCGTCCCTTGCCGCCGTTTTTGCCGTTTTTTCGGCGCGCGCCCGCGGTATTGGAGGAGCGCCTGGCACCTTCTTCCGTGCCCGTCTCTTCCTCGATAGTGTCACCGATCTCCACGACTCTACTCCTTCATGTGTTCTTTTTTTTGGCCCCCGTTGACGGGACCTCGGGGTCCCCGGTTTGTCGGCGCCGGGCCGATGGGGGAACAGTCCTACTGTTCAAAAGCGGGGCCGTTTTTCGGCCGGCCGGGCTTCGGCTGCTATAAGGCCGTTAGGTCCACTTCGACGGGGTCGCCAGACCGGAAGGAACCCTCTGACAGCACTCGGGCGTAGACTCGGCTCCATCCGGGATGAAGCCTTTGCGAGATGCGGATGAATTCTCCGTCGATGAACGAGGCCTTTATCGTCTTGCAGGGATCCGTGAAGGAAGCGACTTCGAGCAGAACCTCATCCCCGAGCCGAAGACGCGCCCCCGGAACGACTAAGTCCCAATCGATCCCCTCGACGGTGACGTTCTCTCCGACCGTTCCGACGTCGATCGGGTGTCCTTCTGCCTGTAGGGAATGGATCCGCTCCAGGGAATAAACACAAACAGCCCGCTCGAGACCGCCATGGTGCTTTATGTCGTCCTGACCATCCCCTTCGAGCCCTAATAGAGACACATTAACGTCAGTAACGCGTCTTTTCGGCACTCCTCCGCGAGAAACATTTATCGAGACCACCGTCCCGATTAGATGGTTATTTAACTGTTCACCCGATTTGTCAGACTTCACGCCATGATCCCCTACGCGGGCTTTGAGCGATCGCACTGCCGCTTTATCCGAATTTTCACTGACCAGGAAACTCACCGGAATTCCACCATTACTGGTGGCGAAACGCGACCGGAGGGGAAGTCGCATTTGTGCGGCCAGCACCGCGTCCGATGTAAGGAGGCCAATCCTCCAGCCACGCTTCGTTTTCAAAGCCGTTCCCAAGGCCGAATACAGATCGCGTAGATCTCTGCTCTCGCCGACTCGCACGCCATAAGGCGGATTGCTGAGAATCCAGCTTTCTCCTATAGCGACATCTTCGGTGGCATCGATGGACCCCGAAAGCGACTCCACCGAAAACCCCACAGCACCGGTGACTCCTGCTCTAGCCGCGTTGTGCATCGCAGCCGAAATGGCACCGGCGTCCCGATCGGCGCCGCGAATGTCGAGCTCAACATTCGTTTGAGAGCTGCGCGCCTTATCGATGATACCATTCCAGAGATCGCCATCGAATGTGGGCCACTTCATGAATTGAAAATCGCGTTGCAGCCCGGGCGCAATGCCACGCGCGACGAGCGCAGCCTCGATCGGGATCGTACCTGATCCACACATCGGATCCAGTAGCGGCGCGCTTCGCTGGCCCTCCCATCCGCTCGCCAGCACCATCGCAGCCGCCAGGGTTTCGCGAAGCGGAGCTTTCGCCACCTCCTTCCGGTATCCCCTCCGGTGCAACAGCTCGCCCGAGCTGTCCGCGCTGATCTCAACCCGATCGTGCACGATGCGCACGATGAAGAGCTGAGTTGGTCCTCGTGCCTGGCCCGCGCCGCTGTCGTCACCGGTTCCAGTCTCTGCCTCTCCTCCATCGTCATCGCCGACAGAGGTCGCCGCTCTCAGCTCAATGCTCCGCGACGCTGCTCCCGCGATCGCAGACAGCACGCGCTCCGCGACGGCATCGGAGTGGTAGAGCTTCGACTTTCTGCAAGTGACCCGCACTTCGACAGCGCCACTCTCGGGAAGAAAATCCGGCCACGGCAATTTCTTCGAGTGCCGTTCCAGCTCGTAAAACGTGCTGGCGTGAAATTGACCGAGCCGGACTACGACGCGGCTTGCGGTGCGGAGCCAGAGATTCGCCTCGTAAACACGCTCGAGTTCGCCACCGAAGGCTACACCTCCGACTTCCTGGTTTCCTCTCACTCCGAGCGCCTTCAGCTCGCCTGCGGCTATCGATTCCAATCCGGGAGCGGTTGGCGCGAAGATCTGAAATCGTGGGGAGGGGGAGGGAGAAGGAGCATTCGGCATCGGTCGCTCAGCTTAGCATGTCAGCCCTCAAGCTGGTAGGTGGCGGAATACTTTGTGCCTGTATCAGCCAGAGTGTCGATACGAGTAACGAGGGAGTCGGCTCGCCAGCTCCTACACGATCGCTTTGGGCACCAGGATTTCAGACCTGGCCAGTGGGAGCCGATCGATGCCGTTCTCTCGGGCAAGGACGCCCTGGTGGTGATGCCGACCGGCAGCGGAAAATCCCTGATCTACCAGCTGCCCGCGCTTCTGCTGCCCGGTCTTACGGTCGTCGTCAGCCCGCTCATCGCCCTGATGAAAGACCAGCACGACAAGCTCTCCGCGCAGGGAGTGAGTTCCGTCGCGATGCACTCGCACCTCTCGACCTCCGAGACGCGAGAGGCGCACCGTCAGATCGCGGAGGGCGAGGGAGAAATACTTTACCTCACCCCCGAGCGCTTCAAGGATCGCGCGTTTTTCGAGCATCTCCTCTCGCGCCCGATCAGTCTCTTCGTCGTCGATGAGGCGCACTGCGTGAGCCAGTGGGGACACGATTTCCGCCCCGACTATCTCTCGCTCGGCGGAATCTCCAAGCGGCTAGGCCGTCCGCCGGTACTCGCGCTCACCGCCACGGCTACCGCGCACGTTCAAACCGACATCATCCGCCAGCTCGGGATGAATGACCCACACGTCACGATCACGGGATTCGCGCGACCGAATCTCCGTTTCGAGGTCGTTCGCACCGTCAACGACCAGATCAAGGACACCACGTTGCGCCACGCTCTGCGGGAATTCGACGGCTCGGGTGTGATCTACGTCGCGACCGTCAAGGAAGCCGAGCGACTGTACGAGATGCTGGCGGAGGAGTTCAGCGTGGGGCTATACCACGGCAAGCGGCCGGCTGCCGACCGGAAAGATGTCCAGAACCGATTCATGGCGGGCGAGCTCAAGGCCATCATCGCCACCAACGCCTTCGGACTCGGCATCGACAAGCAGGACCTGCGCTGGGTGATCCACTACCATTTTCCGGGCTCGATCGAGGCGTACTATCAGGAAGCTGGACGAGCGGGCCGGGATGGCCAGCCCGCGGTCTGCCGGGTGTTGTATCGCGTCGAGGACAAGCGGATACAGTCGTACTTCCTGGGCGGCAAGTATCCAGAGGTGCAGGAGGCGGCGCAGGTGGCGTTGGCGCTCGAGAAGTATCCGCTCAAGACGCCGGTGCTGCTCGATGATATCGTCGGGATCACCAGCATTCCGTCCCGAAAAGCAAAGATCGTTTTCGCGTTGCTCAAGCGTCACGGACTCGTACGCGAGCACCGGGGCGGGAAGTGGGAGAGGCTCGGCGACGATCTATGCGCGGTGGATCTGAGCGCGGATCTTCAGGACTACGAAGAGAGAAGGGCGATGGACCAGGAGAAGCTCCGCACGATGATCCAGTTCTGCCAGACGACCCAGTGCCGCACCCGTTATATCCTGGAGCACTTTGGCGAAGAGGTCGATCCTGAGTGGACCTGCCAGAACTGCGACGCGTGCGACGGTGCGGAGAATGTGGCGCTCATGGCAAGAGGGGCTTAATTCAGCGTTGCAGTTGTGGCCGATCCCTCGTCTTTAGGCCATGAAAAACACACTGGCGATCAGGATCATGCGAGGCTCGTACTTTCTCTTCCTCGCCCTGATCGCCTCATTCGCGCCGAAACTGCTCGGGGCGCCGGAGAGTACCCAGGACACCGCAAACATCGCAACGGTTCTCGCGTTGTTCATGCAGGGCGTGATCTGGGCCAACATCATCATCAGCTACTACCTCGGTCGTTACATCGAGCTCCGCGCGGTGGACGGCAGCAGCATCACGACGTTCAAGGCGCTCGGCGCCGTTGCCCGCCTTACGATCTGGCTCATCCTCGGCTTTGCTGCGCTGTACGCACTCAACATTCCGATCAGGCCTTTGCTCACCGGGCTCGGAATCGGCGGACTTGCGATTGCGCTCGCGGTCCAGAATATCCTTGGCGACCTGTTCGCCGCTATCTCGATCGTCATCGACAAGCCGTTCGTGGTCGGGGACGCTATTTCAGTTGAGAACTATCGAGGCAAAGTTGAGCACATCGGCCTCAAGACCACCCGCGTGCGGAGCGAGTCGGGGGAGATGATCATCTTCTCCAACGGCGAGTTGCTCAAGAGCAAGATCAGAAACTACTCGCGATAGGCGGGAGGCGGGAAGCGATTAGATCAGTCTGGCTTCGAGCTGGAGATCGACGTTGCCCTTCAATGCTTTCGAGACCGGACATCCCTCTTTGGTCTCCTGCGCGATCTGATCGAATTTCACCTTGTCGATCCTGGGCACCGTCGCCTGCACGTTGAGCTTCATTGTGGTGATCGCGAAGCCGCCAGGGACAGCCTGAATCGTGCACGCCGCGGTTGTCTCGACCTTCGTGGCAGGAGTGCCGTTCTTTTCCAGGCCCGAGCTCAGCGCCATGGTGTAGCACGCGGCTTCCGCCGCGGCGAGCAGCTCTTCAGGATTCGATCCTGCTCCGCTTTCGAACCGCGAGCTGAAGTTGTATTGAGCGCTGATTGCGCCGCTCTCGCCCTTGAAGCTTCCCTTTCCGGTCTTGAGTCCGCCTTCCCATGTGGCGGTCGCTTTCCTGGTTGGCATCCGGCTCTCCGTTACGTTGATGATCTGTTTCGCGAAACATAATTAGATTGCTGCTTATGGAGAGCGCCCCTACCAGCTCGGGCATTCCGCCGTCCATCGATCGAGTGTTGAGACTGTTCCGCTCGATGGGACGCGAGGAGAAGATGCAGGCGCTGGTCCAGTACTCGAAGAAGCTTGAGCCGCTGCCGGATCGGTTCAAGGACATCGACCATGGGTCGTTCAATATTCCGGAATGCCAGACGCGTGTCGACATCATTCCCGAAGTGCGCGACGGCAAGATGTATTTCTACGCCGATCTCAACATCCGCGAGTCGCCGACCATTGCGGCCGTTCTCGCCATCATCTTCGGGGCAGTGAACGGCCAGCCGCCATCGACCACCCTCGGAATACCGGGAGATTTTGTCAGCACGTTGATGGAGAGCATCGGCCTGGCCGCGCGTGAGCCGGGCCTCAACGCCATGATCACCAGACTCAAGCGTTACGCACGAGACGCGCAGGTGCAGACCGTGTGATTGTGCTTGCATCGTCGCGACCGATCGGCCGCAATTAAGGTTTGCTCTCGCGCAATTCTCGGTGATACGTAGTTTCCGGTGTTGACGCCGGACAAACCACAAGGAGCCAGGATGGCAGAAGAGACCCAGACGTTTGCAACTCACCGTCGGTGGATTCCGGCGTGGCATTTCTTCGCTCTTCCCGTATTGTTGGCCAACGTGTTCGTCCTGGCAGCGCGATTCTCGCGAGATCCGCGCCTGGTGAACGGATGGGCAGTCATCGTGGCGGCTGCGTTGGTGACCGGAATCTTCATCTCCCGATCGATGCCCCTTCGCGCTCAGGATCGCATCATTCGGCTGGAGGAACGTATCCGGCTCGAGCGGGTCCTCCCCAGCGATATGCGCGGTCGAATCGGAAATCTGACGCCGGAGCAGTTCATCGGCCTCCGATTCGCGCCTGACGACGAATTGCCGGAGTTGACCAAGCGTGCCCTGAATGGCGAGCTCAACACGCGGGCCGACATCAAACGCGCCATTCGGAACTGGCGTCCGGACCATATGAGAGTGTGACCGCGATCAACCGCTGCGCCCTCACCTATAAGGTGCTCCTCGAGGTCACTTCGGCGGAGCACCACCGTTGGCGCGACTGGTTCGTCGAGCATCCAAAAGCGTGGGTGGTGCCATTCGCCACCGGACGCATGGCGACAATTGGCGGAGTGGTGCTGCACATTTTTGGAGTGGAGCTGCGCTACGCGCAGCGGCTGCTGGATCAGGAAGTCACAGCCTGGGAGGAATTCCGGCAGACTTCGATCGATGAAGTATTCGAGCTCGGGGATAATGCTCGCGGCCAGCTCGTGCACTTTCTCACGACCGCACCAGAAAAGGAGCTTGATCGCGTCCTGACGTTTCAGACTCTCACGGCCGGTACGATTTCAGCCAGCAAGTACAAGATCGCGTCGAACATTTTCCTGCACGGTATCCGGCACTGGGGCCAGATCGCGACGGTGCTCCGTCAGAACGGCTTCGTCGATCAGTGGCCGCACGATATGCTTCTGAGCGACATCAAGTTGTGAGAGATCGGTCGGCTTTATGGGGCCGCGCCGCCGTGGAACCTGAGTACATTGCGGCTGAACCAAGACGATAGCCGGCCAAAGCAATGCTGCATACTGTCAAAGTCATTGGTGCCGGCTTCGTGCTGCTTGCACTGTGTCTGCTGGCCGGACGCATGGTGGGCGGCGCCGGCCAACCCGCACTCCTCGCGCGCTCGGCACTGGTCTTCATCGCGCTCTGGTTCGTTGGCGCAGGAATCAATATGTGGATGGGCGTTTCCAAAGCCGGTTACTCGGTGAAAGAAGAGATCCCATTCTTCTTCATCGTGTTTCTGATCCCCGCAGTGGTGGCGCTTATTTTTTGGTGGAGGTGGAAAACGTGAACACCCGCGACCTCGGCAATACCCTCCCCACACTTTTCGCCGAGCTGATCGACGGCGCCCCGAAAACGGAGGCTTACATGCTCAACGTCGGCGATGTCGGACTGCTCCGCTCACTCGACAAGTTGTCCGCAATCGCAGCCTCCGCTCCAACTCCGAACGGGTCGTCGATCGCCGCACAGGTCGATCACCTGCGGTACGGCCTCTCGCTGATGAACCGGTGGAGCACCGGCGAGAACCCGTTTGATGGCGCTAACTGGAGCG
>WNGI01004331.1_pt1 | contig 26104 bp, 26 predicted proteins | sample 5400621 | NCBI WGS metagenome assembly WNGI01 (sample SAMN13153374, study PRJNA577476) | soil metagenome | isolation source: 20 cm soil or saprolite under Garry oak tree replicate 1 | place: USA:California | collected 2016-06-15 | reverse complement strand
ACGTCGGTCCAGCCGATCTTGCGCGCGGTCGCGTACGGCACGATGGAGTCGCGCACGATCGTGCCCAGCGCCACCAGATCGCACCCCGCCGCCTTCAGCTTGGTGATCTGCGCCGTGAAGTCCTGGTCGGTCGGCTTGTGCGTCGTCGTCTCGACCACCTTGATCTTCATCTTCTCGGCCTGTATCTGGACGCCGTCCAGCACTTCCTTGCCGAAGTCGGTGTCCTGGTACATCGCGCAGAGCGCCTTCTTGCCCTTCTTCGTCACGAAGTAGTTGATGCCGGCGCGGATCTGGTCGACGTAGGAGGCGGCGCCGTAGAACTTGAGCCGATGGAACGGCTCGTACATCGACCGCGCGGCCGAGAGCGGGAAGAGGTTCGGCACGCCGGCCTCGAACTGGTCCTTGAAGAGCGCGTTGTTCATCGGCGTGCCGAGCGGCGCCACCATCGCGAAGATGCGGTCGCGGTTGATCAGCTTGGTCCCCGCCTGCACCGCCCGCGGAACTTGATATTGCGTGTCCTCGACCACGAGCCGGATCTTGCGGCCGTGGATGCCGCCGGTCGCGTTGGCCTCGTCGAACCGCATCTTGACGGCGTTCGACGACGACACGCCGTAGGTGGCGGCGGGACCGGAGAGGTCGGTGTGCATGCCGAGCACGATCTCGGTCTTGCTGACGCCGCGCGTCTCCTTCTGCGCCGTCGCCACGCCGGCCACCGCCAGCGCGCCGACCATCACCGCTGCTGCCATCCGCATCTTCATCGCTCGCTCCTTGGCCACGTGGGCCGGCGTTGGGATCTCCGACTAGGGCTCCGCGTACATGGCGTCGATCGCGTCCTTGTATTTCACGCCGACCAGCGTCCGCTTCAGCTTCATGGTCGGCGTCAGCTCCTCGTCGTCGGCAGTGAGGATCTGCTCGATGAGGCGGAACTTCTTGATGGTCTCGACCCTCGCGAGCTGCCGGTTCACGCGCTCGATCTCGCTCCAGATCAGGTCCCGGATTTCGGTGGCGCGGCAGAGCGAGGCGAAGTTGGTGAACGGGACGTTCCGCTCCTGGGCGTAGTGGGCCACCGTCTCGTGGTCGATCATGACCAGGCACGAGAGGAACTTTCGCCCGTCGCCGACGACCACCGCGTCGGCGATGTAGGGCGAGAACTTGAGCTGGTTCTCGATCTCCGACGGCGTGATGTTCTTGCCGCCCGCCGTGATGATGATGTCCTTCATGCGGTCGGTGATCCGGACGAACCCCTCGTCGTCCATCGTCCCCACGTCGCCCGTGTGCAGCCAGCCGTCGACGATCGTCTCTGCGGTCTTCGCGGGATTGCGGTAGTAGCCGAGGAACACGTGCGGGCCGCGCAGGAGGATCTCGCCCTCGGGCGAGAGCGCGACGTCCGTGTCCGGCCGGGCGACTCCGACCGTGCCGAGCTTGATGCGGTGGGCCGGCATGGCGGTGGCGAGGCCCGTGTTCTCGGTCTGGCCGTAGACTTCGCGCATGTCGATGCCAAGCGCCATGAACCACCGGATCAGCTCGGGCGCGATCGGCGCGGCGCCGGTAGCGGCGGCGCGCGTGCGGTGCAGGCCGAGCGAGCGCTTGATGTTGTCGAGCACGAGGACGTCGGCGAGCCGAAAGAGCAGCCGGCGGCCCGCCCCCGGGCGGCGGCCCTCGATCCGTCGCTGCGCCGTCCCCATGCCGACGCCGATCGCCCACCGGTACGCGAGCCGACCGAGCGGCGTCGCCTCGCGCATGCGCAGGGCGACCGCCGAGTAGAACTTCTCCCAGATCCGCGGCACCGCGAAGAACACGGCGGGCGCCACCTCGCGGATGTTCTCGGGCACCGTGTCGATGCTCTCCGCGAAGTTCACGGTCGCGCCGGTGAGCAGCGGGTTGAAGACGCTGAAGGTCCGCTCGGCGACGTGGGAGAGCGGCAGGAACGAGAGCTGCTGGTCGCCGGGCTCGGGCTTGGCCAGGAAGTCGGCGTTGGCAAGCTGAAAGAGGATGTTGCGGTGGCTCAGCATGGCCCCCTTGGGCGGGCCGGTGGTGCCGGACGTGTAGACGAGGATCGCCAGGTCATCCGGCTGGGCGATCTCGACCATGGCGTCGAAGGCCCCGGGATGCTCGCGGTCGTAGGTGGCGCCGAGCTCGACCAGCTGCTCGAACGGCATGACCTGCGGGTCCCGGAAGCCGTGCAGGCCCTCCATGTCGTAGACGAAGATCGTGGCGAGCTGAGGACACCGGGCGCGGGATTCTAGAATTTTGTCGAGCTGCTCCTCGTTCTCGGCGAAGAAGAAGCGGGTCCCGCTGTCGTTGACGATGTACTCGACCTGCCGCGGGGAGTCCGTCGTGTAGATGCCGTTGGTCACGCCGCCCACCGACATCGTGCCCATGTCGGTATACAGCCACTCCGGGCCGTTGTCGGCGATGATCGACACGACGTCGCGGGGCCGGAGGCCGAGGGCGACCAGCCCGAGGCCGACGCGCCGGGCCCGCTCGCCGTACTCGCGCCAGGTGATCGCGCGCCAGATCCCGAGGTGCTTTTCGCGCATGGCGACCTGCTCGCCGCGCACGCCGACGACGTGGCGGAAGAGCCGCGGCAGCGTCGCCTGGCCGTGGACGGTCCACACGCGCTCGTCGAGCCTCGTCATCACCGCCATGTCTTCTTCCTCTTCCACCGTCGCGTGCCGCGGATCCCCGACTCCTTCACCCCGAGGTAGAACTCCTTGATGTCCTCCTTGTCGAGCAGCCGCGAGCACGTGTCCTCCATCACGATGCGGCCGACCTCGAGCACGTAGCCGTAGTCGGCGAGGTGCAGGGCCATGTTCGCGTTCTGCTCCACCAGGAGCACGGTGACGCCGCGCTCGCGGTTGATCCGGGCGATGATCTCGAAGATCTCCTTCACGAGCCGGGGCGCCAGGCCCAGCGACGGCTCGTCGAGCAGCATCATGCGCGGCCTCGCCATCAGCGCGCGGCTGATCGCCAGCATCTGCTGCTCGCCCCCCGAGAGCTGGCCGGCGCGCTGACTCGCGCGATCCTTCAGGACCGGGAAGTAGCCGTAGACCAGGTCGAGGTCCTCGGCGACACCACCGGCGTCCCGGCGCGCGTAGGCGCCCATCATGAGATTTTCGCGGACGGTGAGCAACGGGAACACCTCGCGGCCCTCGGGGACGTGACTGATGCCGAGCCGCGCCACCTGGTCGGGATCGCGGCCCTGGATCTCGCGCCCCGCGAACGTCACCGTGCCCTTCTGGGCATCCATCGCGCCCGACACCGTCTTGAGGATGGTCGTCTTCCCCGCGCCGTTGGCGCCCAGGATGGTGACGATGGCCCGCTCGGGCACGGTGAAGCTGACGCCGCGGATGGCCATGATCGGGCCGTAGGAGGTCTCGAGGTTGCTGGCGGTGAGGAGCGCGTCCGCCATCGATCAGCCGCCGAGATACGCCTTGATCACGTCGGGATGCTCCTGGACCTCGCGCGCCGTCCCCATCGCGATCGGCCGCCCGTAGTTCAGGGCGAGCACCTGGTCGGACACGGCGCTGACGAGGCTCATGTCGTGCTCGACCATGAGCACGGTGACGCCGAGCAGCGTCCGGATGTCCTGGATCCAGAACGCCATGTCCTCGGTCTCCTCGACGGAGAGGCCGGAGGACGGCTCGTCGAGGAGCAGGAGCTTGGGCCGCGTGCATAGCGCGCGGGCCATCTCCACGACCTTGCGCACGCCGTAGGGCAGGTTGAGGACGAGGCTGTCGCGATACGCCGGCAGGTCGAGGAAGTCGATCACCTGCTCGACGGCCTCGCGATGCTCGAGCTCCTGCTCGCGCACGCGGCGCACGAAGAAGAGCTCCTCCACGAAGCGCGACCTGGCGTGGACGTGGCGGCCGAGGAGGAGGTTCTGCAGCACCGTCGCGTGCTCGAACAGCTCGATGTTCTGGAACGTCCGCGCGATGCCGCGCCGGGCGATCTCGTGTGGCGGCACGCGCGTGATGTCCTCGTCACAGAAGATCAGCCGGCCCTGGGTCGGGTCGTAGATCCGCGAGACGAGGTTGAAGATCGTCGTCTTGCCGGCGCCGTTGGGGCCGATGATCGTGAACACCTGGCCGGGCTCCACGGCGAAGCTCACGCCGTCCACCGCCCGGATGCCGCCGAAGTTGACGGCGAGACCGTCCACCTCGAGCAGCGTCATCGCAGCCGCTCCGATCGCATGTAGGCCTTCTGGCGCCGGAAGGTGGCGCGCTTGTAGAGCGGGAACATCGAGAAGTAGAGCTTGATCTTCATCCACCGCCCGAAGATGCCGAGCGGCTCGAACAGGATGAAGAGCACGAGGATCAGGCCGAAGAGGCCGGGCTCGAGCCCGGGCTGCTTGACGAACCGGCCGGTCGCGAGGAACGCGGATTCACTGGCGCTCGGGCCGAATACGGCCGCCATCGCGCCGACCCACGCCGGCACCGAGTCGCGCGCCTGAGAAATCAGGACGGGCAGCATCGCGACGAACGCGGCGCCGAAGACGGCGCCGTGCAGGCTACCGAGGCCGCCTACCACGACCATCAGGAGAAACTGGATCGAGAACAGCACGCTGAAGATGTCGGGTGCCAGGAAGCCGATCTTGTGCGCGAACAACGCGCCGGCGACGCCCATCAACCCGGCGGAGTACGCGAAGGCCAGCGTCTTGTACGCGCCGAGGTTGACGCCCATCGACTGCGCGGCGATCTCGCTGTCGCGGATGGCGACCCAGGCGCGGCCCGTCGGCGAGCGCAAGAGGTTGGCCGTGAGCCACAGGCCTCCCGCGAGGAAGCCCAGGCAGAGCAGGTAGAACGCCACGTCGCCGGCGAAGGACACGCCGAAGATCACGGCCTTGTCCACCGGCCGGCCCTTGAGGCCGCCCGTCACGTGGTCCCACCGCGTGAAGACTTCCTGGATGATCAATGCGAAGGCGAGCGTCGCGATCGCGAGGTACACGCCGGTCATGCGCAGCGCGGGCAGGCCGACGAGCACGCCGGCGGCTGCCGCGGTGGCGGCGGCGAGCGCCACCGACACCACCCACGGCAGGCCGAGGTCGTGGATGAAGTAAACGTGCGCGTACGCGCCGATCCCCAGGAACGCGGCGTGCCCCAGGCTGATGAGGCCCGTGTAGCCGGCGAGCACCATGACGGAGAGCCCGCACAGCCCGTAGATGAAGACCAGGCTGATGTCGACCAGGTATTCCGGCACGAGGTTGGGCAGCACGAGCAGGCCGGCCAGCAGCGCGACGTACCAGTTGCGCTGGACGGAGTCGCGGAAGAGCCCCAGGTCCTGCGCGTACGAGGTCTTGAAGACGAAGCGCACGGAGTCAGACCTTCTTGCGGCCGACCGTGCCGAACATGCCCTGGGGCCGCACGGCCAGCACGAGCAGCAGGACGACGTACGCGGCGACGTCCTTGAATCCCTGCGGGAGATAGACGCCGGAGAACAGCTCGATGAGCCCGATGGTCACGCCACCGACCAGCGCGCCCGGGATCGATCCGAAGCCGCCCAGCACCGCCGCCGAGAACGCCTTGAGGCCGATGAAGCCGAGGTTGATGTCGATCAGCGACACGGGCGCCAGCAGCACACCGGCGATCGCCGCGACCCCGGCCGAGATGGCCCAGACGAGCGAGAACATCCGCTTCACCGGGATGCCCATGTAGTACGCGGCGAGCTGGTTCTGCGACGCGGCCTGCATGGCCACGCCCACGCGCGTGAAGGTGAAGAACGCGTAGAGCGCTCCGCACAGCAGCACGGTGCCGACGATGATGGACACGTACTCGTGGCTGACGGCGACGCCGCCGATCCGGGTCGCCTTCGCGCTGAACGGGGTCGGCAGCGTGTAGATCTCGGAGCCCCACGTGATCGAGGCGAAGGCGCGGAACATCGCGGCCAGGCCGATCGTCAGCATGACGAGCGCGAACTGGGGCTGGCCGATGACCCGGCGCAGGACCGTCGCGTCGAGCACGGCGCCGAAGACCGCCACCGCGGCCACGGCCAGCACGAAGGCCAGCCAGTAGCCGACGCCGTACCAGACCACGAGCATGTAGCACGTGAACGCGCCCAGCATGAGGAGGTCGCCCTGGGCGAAGTTCACGAGCTCGGTCGCCTTGTAGATGAGGACGAAGCCGAGAGCGACCAGGCCGTAGATGCAGCCCACGGCCAGGCCATTCAGGACGAGCTGCAGGACGGTGTCCAGGCTGATGTCCTCAGGGCCTGGGCAGCTTCCAGTGGAGCCACGCGCAGAGCGCTCGTCCCATGATCAGCTCTTTGTCGCGGGCCGACAGCCACGGCAGCTCCTCGGTGAACAGCGTCACGCACTGACGCCACGAGCACGGCATCCGCGTGATGTCGGTGCCCCAGAACATCCGCTCTGGGCCGAACGCGTCGTAGATCTGCCTGAGGTATCCGTGGATGTTGCGGAACGGATAGGGCTGGCTCGAGTAGCTCGGCGCTCCCGTCGCCTTGATGGCGACGTTCGGATGCTTCGCGAGCGCGAGCATGTCGGGAAGGGTCGCCCACGCCGCGTCGTCCTTCATGGCCGGCGACGAGCGGCCCAGGTGATCGATGATCAGCCTGAGCCTCGGATGGCGCTCCGCCACCTGCGCCAGCTTCGGGAGGAAGCCGAACGCGAGCAGCGCGATGGGAAGCCCGGCGCGCTCGGCCGCCGGCCACAGCCAGTCGATCGTGCCGTCGGTCGGCCACGTCTTCTGATGCGGCTGCAGGAAGGTGAAGCGCAGGCCCAGCATCCCGGGCCGCTGCTTCCAGCCGTCCACGAGCGCGCGGCTCTCCGGGCGGTCCAGCGGGAAATTTCCGAGAATGGCGAGACGGTCCGGATGCTGGCGCGCCGCCTCGATGGCCTGCGCGTTGGCGTTCGGATCCCACGAGGTCGGCGGATGGATGACCGCCGCGTCGACGCCCGCCTCGTCCATCTCCTTCAGCAGCTCGTCCTTCGTGAAGGCCGGCACCTGCCGATGGTTGGGATTGCTCGGCTTGCCGCCCGCCCAGATGTGAACCTGCGCATCGACGATCTGCATGTCCTTCGCTCCCATTTGCCGGTGCAGTTGGCCGCCGGTAAGCCTAACCTAGCTTGTCAGTCGCCCGCTGAATCATCCGCGGGCTGTAGCCCAAGTTGTTCATAACCTATGAAGGCAGCGGCCATTCCAGCACGGTCGTCGGTGACGACCAGTCGGTGGAGGCGAACACCTTCAGGAATTCGGCGACAAACTGCGCCTCTAGCTGCTGGCGTATGATGGTGAGAACTACTTTGACACGTGCGGGCTCCTCCAGCCCTTGCACGCGCGCCGCGAATTCACGGTCCTTGGTGAAAAACAGATCGTAGTCCACAGCGATTTCTCGGTAGAGAGGCCCGTTCGCCAATCCCTTCAGGCCGAGGGAACCGACCGAATCGACGACGTGTCCGAGCCCCCGGAGAGGCTCGATGAGACCTTCGGGCAGGTTCTCGTCCAGAAGAATCCTCACGGGGCGGAGATCGCCGTCGACCGAGCCAGCTCTTCGAGAGTTCCGCGCACGGCATCTTCGCTCAGCGTCGGATACGCGCGCACGATCTCCGAAATCGTCATGCCAGCGGCAAGTGACTCAAGAAGAAACGCGACCGAAATGCGCGTGCCAGCGACGCGCGGCTTGCCCGCCAGGTGCTCGGGATCGGCGACGATCCATTTCATTGAGCCTTCTCCTCGTCCTGGTCGCGCTACGGCGTGAGCACCTCGGCGCCGGCGGCGGCTTCCAGCTCGCAGGCGTTCACGGTCATGGCCAGCATGCTGTAGTAGCCGATGGCCCCGGTGAGCTGGATGAAGCCGTCGTCGCCGAAGCGCCGCCGCAGCGCCTTCACCGTCTGCTCGTCGGCGCGGTGCTTCCGGAGGAGCTGGTGCGTGAAGTCCACGATCTGGGCGTCGTTCGGCGGCAGGCCGCGCGTGTGCTTCTCGCGAATCGCCGCGATGATGGTCTCCGGCACGCCGAGCTTGCGCGCGGCGCCCGTCTGGGCGCCCCAGACGTAGACCGCGTCGAGCTCGCGCGCGACCGCCATCGCGGCGAGCACGCGCACGCGCATGTCGAGCGAGCCTTCGAAGCGGACGAAGGCGCCGAGGTGGGCGACGCGCTCAGCCAGCTCCGGGCAGTGCAGGAACATCGTGAACGGGCCCTGCAGCGCGCCGCGGCTCTTGACGATCGCGTCCACGATCGCCTGATCCTTGGCGGCCACCTGGCTCTTGGTCGTGATCGGCGTCAGTCGCGCCATCTCTCGGCCTCCCGCTAGTGAGCGCTCGGCCCCGGGCGGACCCAGCCGCCGTGGACCGGATGGTGAGAGCAGATGAACTCGACGAAGGCCGGCCGGCCCTTGGCGTTCTCGTCGAAGGCGCGCTCGAGCGCCGGCACGATCTCCGACGGCTTCGTGACGTCCTCGGCGTGGAAGCCCACGGCCTTGGCCATCGAGGACATGCACGCGGACTCGTGATCGGACACCTTCCACGTGTACGGATCGTGCCCGGCGCCCCAGAAGCCCGGCCCGTAACCGGAGTAGCCGCCGTTGTTGATGTGCAGCGTCGTGATCCCGATCTTGTAGCGCGCCACCGCCTCGAAGTTCCCCATCATGTAGCAGACGCCGGCGTCGCCGGTGACGTGGACGCACTGGCGAGAGGGATACGCGAGCTTGGCCGCGACGGCGCCGGCCAGGCTGAAGCCGAGCGTCGAGACGTTGCCCCAGCCCAGGAACCCGCGCGGAATGTGGGTCTCGTACACGGTACTGGTCTGATCCCGCGTGTTCCCCGAATCCGCGGTCACGAACGACTGCTTGGGATCGAGCACCTTCATGAGATCGCCGAGCACGCGGTACGGATTGATCGGCATCTCGTTCGATTCGAGCCACGGCCGGAACTTCGCCATGAACTCCTGCCGCGCCGCCCGGATCTCCTCCAGCAGCGCCGGGTTCTTGCGCCCGCCGCCCGTCCGCTTGCCGAGCTCCTCGCCGAGCGCCTGCAGCGTCAGCCGGGCGTCACCGATGACGGCACAGCGGGTCTCGTAGCTCCGGTTGATGTCGAGCGTGTCGATCGTGCACTGCACGATCGTCTTCTTCTCGGCGTCGGGGATGGTGTGGCTGAACCGGTTGGGGAACAGGCTGGCGCCGATCGAGAAGAGCACGTCGCACTTGCGCAGGAAGTGCTCGGCCATCGAGCCGCGCACGCCCACCGACAGCGGGTGATTCTCCGGGAAGGCGCCCTTCGCCTTGAGCGTGGTGAGCACGGGAAGCTGGGCCAGCTCGGCGAACTTGACGAGCTCGTCGGTAGCGCCCGAATACAGCACGCCTTCCCCTATATACAGGAGGGGGTCTTTGGCGGCCAGGAGCACCTTCACCGCGGTTTTCACGTCATCGGGATCGGGGCCGCTCCTCCATCCCTTCACCGGCGCATAGGGATGCTCGGCCTCGTCGTACTCTCCGAGGTCGCGCGGGACGAGCAGCAGCACCGGACCGGGCCGGCCCGATCGGAGGTGGGTGAAGGCGCGGCGCACGTAGTCGGGGACGAGCTCGGCGCGGTCGATCTCCCCCACCCACTTGGTGACGGACTTGAACGCCTGGCCGATGTCGTAGTGCGTGTGCCGTGTGGCGCCCGGGCCGACGCCCTCGGCGATCACCAGCAGCGGCGACGAGTCTTCCCAGGCCTGGGCGACCGCGCCGTACGCCATCTGGATGCCCGCGGCGTTGAGGCCGGCCATGACCGTGCACACACCGATCTGCTTGCCGCACGTCACGCGCGAAAAGCCGTCGGCCACGGCGACCGCGAAGCGCTCCTCGCCCATCATGAGGATCGGCACGCCCTCTTCGCCGAGCGCGTTGTTGACGGGACTGGTGGGATAGCAGCTCACCCAGGGAACGCCCTCGGACTTGAGGGTTCGTGCGAAGCCGTTGACCGCCCTGATCTTCATGCGTCCTCCTCCTGGGGGCTCACGCCATCACTCGGCCAGCCACACGTCGCGCAGATCTTGATTGATGAAGTGGCTGGGCAGGATCTTCCAGCCCTTCACGGCCGCTGACAGCAGCACGATGCGATGCCACCACAGCGTCGGAACGTAGTGCGCCTGCTCGTCGAGCACGCGACGCTCGAACTGGGCGATCAGCTTGCGGCGCTCGTCGCGGTCGGTCGTCCGGCTCTGGGCCTCGTAGAGCTGGTCGAGCACGGCGTCCTTGTACCGCGCATAGTTCTGCGGGCTCTTGTCGGTGGAGACGAACTTGGCCAGCTCGAAGTCGGGCTCCTCGATGCTGCCACACTGGAAGTCGATGCTGACCTCGTAGTTGCCGGCCCGAAGGTCGGCGAAGTACGGCCCGGTCTCCTGCACGACCTGCTGGACGTTGAGGCCGATCTTGCGCCACTGGTCCACCAGGAAGATACCGACCGCCTCGAACGGCATCGGGATGTTCCGGTTCTTGTAGGTGAAGGAGAACCCCTCGGGAATGCCGGCCTCTCGCAGCAGCCGTCGCGCCTCGCGCCGCGAGGCCTCGATGTCCTTCCCGAAGCCGGCGATCGTGACCAGCTCGGCCTCGGAGGTGGCGAAGGGCGTGCCGGGCATCACCAGCGCGCCGACCGTCTTCACGACGGCGATGCGCGACAGCGCCCGCGAGCCCTCCCAGCGATCGACGGCGAGCGTCAGCGCGCGGCGGACACGCGGATCGTTGAACGGCTTGCGCTCGTGGTTGAGCGCGACGTACTGCGTACAGAGCCAGCTCGACTCCTGGACGGCGATCCGGTCACCGAGGGCGCGGACCAGCTCGTCCCGCGTGGACGGCGGGAAGCCGCGAAACTCGGCGTGGATCCGGCCGCCGCGAAGCGCGGCCACCCGGGCGGCCGTGTCCTTGATGAAGAGCGCGCGGAAGCCGTCGAGGTACGGGCGGCCCTTGATGAAGTAGTCGTCGTTCTTCTTGCCGAGGACGTGGGAGCCCCGCACGTACTCGACGAACTTGAAGGGGCCACTGCCGAGCACGTTGTGCTCGTACCAGTGCGGATCGCGCGCCAGGACGTCGGCCTTGTAGACGAAGTTGAAGGGCGAGGCGAGGTTGGCGAGCATCGCCACCGACGGCCACTTGAGCTTGAAGACGATCGTCCGCGGATCGGGGGCGTCGACGCGCTCCACCACGGCGTACTGAGCCTGGCGAAGGCTCACCAGGCCAGGCGGCGGAGCGATGATCCGATCGTAGCTCGCCTTCACGTCGCGCGAGGTGAGCGGGCTGCCGTCGTGGAAGCGGATCCCGTCGCGCAGCTTGAACGTGTACGTCAGGCCGTCGCGCGAGATCACCCAGCTCTCGGCCAGGTCGCCCTCGAACTCCGACGGCCGCTCCTGGTTCACCTTGATGAGCAGGCTGTAGAACGGCGCCATCGGATGCACGGTGGCGAAGCTGTCCTCGCGGTGAGCGTCCAGCGAGGCGGGCTCGGCGCCGACCGCGTAGAGGAGCGTGCCGCCCGACCGTGGTCTCTCCTGCGCCGGGGCCACGGCGGGCCACACGGCCACGAGGAGGATCCACGCGAGGACGATCGCGCCGCGGCCGATCATGCGGCGCGCCGCCGCGGCGTGATCGGCGTGTACACGGTCTGGCGAATCCCGGCCGCGAGCGTGTCGGGTAACGGCGCGGCCTCGGCGCCCGCGGCGAGCCGGCGCAGGCCGATGGCAGGGCACGAGCGATCGAGTCCGACGACCGGCATCCAGAGCACGTCGGGCCGCTTGGCGCGAAGGTCCTCGAGGCGCTGCGGCGCTTCCGTGTCGGGAACCCCGTCGAAGGCGGCGACGTAGAGCGCGCCGTCCGACGGAACGTCGAGCAGATCGGAGACGTCACTCTCGGGGCCGCGGAAGAGATTCCGGCTCCAGTCCGTGATGTGGGGCGCCCAGTCGGCGAAGCCCCAGCTCGCGCGGTATTGCGGCGTCTCGAACGCGGCGGGCGACTCGACGACCCACGCGGCCAGATAGATGACGCGCTGGTCGAGCCCCGACGCCCGATAGCGCTGGCCCGAGAGGAACAGGGGATGCGTCATCATCTCGGCCAGCTTGGGACCGCTGTACCACGCGTGCCAGGCCTGCTCGAGGTCCGGGCATAGACGTAGCTCATTGGGGAAGCAGCATACAAGACGTGGTAGCTTCTCGGCAGTCCCCCTGGGAGGTATCGAGATGCGGCCCCGGTTCGTGATCGTCGCCATCGTCCTCGTGATCGTTTCATGCATCTCACCCGCGCTCGCCGCGCAAGACGGGACCATGACGTGGGGCGTCCACGTGACGCTGGTCTCGCGCTGGCTCGATCCCGGCGACACCGAGGCGCTGATCACGCCGTTCATGGTGCTCTACGCGCTCCACGACGCGCTGGTGAAGCCGATGCCGGGCAACATCAGCACGCCGAGCCTCGCCGAGTCGTGGTCGGTTTCCAAGGACGGGCTCTCGTACGAGTTCGTCCTGCGCAAGGCCAAGTTCCACAACGGCGATCCCGTGACCGCGGAGGACGTGAAGTTCACCTTCGAGCGGTACAAGGGCAGCGGCGCCACCCTGCTCAAGGAGAAGATGAAAGAGGTGCAGGTGACCGCGCCGAACCGCATCCGCTTCGTCCTCAAGGAGCCGTGGCCGGACTTCATGGCGTTCTACGGCACCTCGGCCACCGGCGCGTCGTGGCCCCGGTGGGCGCCGGGCCGTACAAGTTCGTCTCGTTCAACCCCGGCGTCGAGCTGGTGGTGGAAGCGTTCCCCGACTACTGGAAGAAAGCGCCGTCGGTGAAGCGCATCGTCATGCGCAGCATTCCGGACGAGGCCACCCGCGCGGCTGCCGTGAAGACCGGCGAGGTGGATGTCGGTTATCTCTTCGGCGGCGCCATCGCCGAGGAGCTCAAGCGCTCACCCGGCATCAAGGTCGTCGCGCCGCTGCTCTACGGGATGTACTGGGTCGACTTCCTCGACCAGTTCGATCCGAAGTCGCCCTGGCACGATCGCCGCGTGCGCCTGGCCGCCAGCCTGGCCATCGACCGCAATGCGATCAATCAGGCCGAGATGCTCGGCCTCGGCAAAGCCACGGGCTCGTTCGTGCCGCCCGAGTTCGACTTCGCGCTGCGCGTCGAGCCGCCGCCGTTCGATCCCAAGCGCGCCAAGCAGTTGATGGTCGAGGCGGGGTATCCGAACGGCTTCGATGCCGGTGACTTCACGCCGCTGCCCCCCTACTCGACGCTGGCCGAGACGGTCGCCGGCTATCTCCAGGCCATCGGGATCAAGAGCCGGGTCCGGACCATGGAGCGCGCGGCGTTCTTCGCCGCGTGGCGAGAGAAGAAGCTCCACGGTCTCCTGGTCGGCGCGACCGGCGCCGCCGGCAACGCGGCGGCGCGACTCGAGCCGTTCTTCACCAAGGGTGGCATCTACGCGTACGGCTCACACCCGGAAATCGACGATCTCTTCCAGCGCCAGGCCAAGATGGTGGATCGCAAGCAGCGCGAGGCCACGCTCCACCAGGTCCAGCGCATCGTCACCGACCAGGTGCTGGTGGCGCCGATCTTCCAGCAAGGCTTCATCTGGGGCGTGGGGCCGCGCGTGGAAGTCTCGGGCGCGGGGCTGATCCAGGGCTATCCCTACGCGGCCCCCTGTGAAGACTTGAAGCTCAAGTAGCCTCGCGCGTCAGTGCAGGTGCTTCTCGAACCAGCCGAAGACCTTCTTCCACCCGTCGAGCGCGGCGGCCTGACGATACTGGGGACGATCGACGGCGAAGAACGCGTGGCCCGCGTTCTCGTAGGTGTGGAACTCGTACGTCTTTCCCGCCTGCCTGAGCGCGGCCTCGGTCTTCACGGTGTCGTCCGGTGACGGCCGCGTGTCCTCGATGCCGAAGGCCGAGCAAGGGACACCGAAGATCCTTGGTGAAGTCGATCGGCGCCACCGGCTGGCGCGGCGTCAGCTCCTCCGGCTTGGCGACGACGCCGCCACCGTAGCAATCGATCGCGGCGTCGATGCCCCGCAGCGTGCAGGCGGCGAGATACGACTGGCGGCCGCCCGAGCAGTAGCCGATCACGCCGACCTTGCCGTTCAGGTACGGCAACGCGCGCAGGTAGTCGACGGCGCCCTGCACGTCACCCATCGTGCGATCGTCCGGCATGCCGCCGGCCGCGCGAACGCTCGCACTGTTCTCCTCGGGCGTGGCCTTGCCCTCGCGGAAGTGGAGGTTCGGCGAGATCGCCACGTAGCCCTGGTGGGCGAACCGGCGCGCGATCTCCTTGGTCGGGCCGTCCCAGCCCGGCATGTGGTGGATGACGACCACGCCCGCGTGACGCCCGCCGGTGAGCGGGCGCGCGAGGTAGGCGTCGATCTGGTCGTTCTGGTGCCCGCGCATGTGGACGGTCTCCGCGAACATCGCTTCGTAGGCCATGCCGCTCCTCCTCAGACTTTCTCGAAATCGATCCGCTCGACCACGGGCAACCCCTGGAGATGGCGGCGCAGGCAGTCGAGCCCCAGCTCGACCGCGCCCAGCCGCACCCATTCGCGGCCGCCGACGATACGGCTGCGCCGCGACGCCACGTCACCGTCGGCGGCGATGGCCAGGCAGATGCTGCCGCCGAACTCGATCCGGTCCGGCCCCTCGTCGAGATCGATCAGCACCGCCAGCGCGTGGGTGGTCCCCGCCTGGCGCCGCGCCGCCCGCGCGACGACCTCGGCGGTCTCGCGCGTGATCCCGCCCGCCGCCGCGGCGCCGTCGAGACCGACCGCCGCGCAGACCTCGCCCAGCTCACGCGCCACGATGCCGCGGCGAAAGATCTTCTCGGCGCCCGGCAAGTGGGCGACGCGCGCGGCGATCTGACCCCCGGTGAACGTCTCCACGATCGAGAGCGAGCCCTGGCGGGCCGCGAGCGCGCCGAGGACGACGCCCTCCAGCGTGTGATCGTCCTCGGCCAGGATGAAGTTGCCGAGCCGCTTGCGCACTTCCCGCTCGACCGGCTCGAGCTTCTTTCGAACGTCGCTCATGTCGGTGCCGCGCACGGTCAGCTTGGTCTCGAGCTGCGGATAGTGGGCGCGGAAGCCGAGCTTCACGCTGCCGTCGGGCACGAGCGCGTCCACGCCGGTGAGGAGCGAATCGACGTGCGATTCGCCGAGCCCGTACGAATGGAAGCGCTTGAGGTGGATCGTCGTCGAGAGCCCGCTGCGCGCCAGCAGCCGCGGGATGACCTGCTCCTCGAGCATGCGCTTGAGCTCGCGCGGCACGCCCGGCGTGAAGAAGAAGCGGGCCTTGCCGATGTCGACCGCGAAGCCGCAGGCGGTGCCGATCGGATTGTCGATCATCTCGGCGGTGGCCGGCAGCATCGCCTGCTTCCGGTTGTTGGGCGGCATCACGCGGCTGCGCCGGCTGAAGAAGTCTTCCATCCGCGTCAGCCAGTCTTCGCTGAGCACGAGCTCGACGCCCGCCGCCTGGGCCGCGATCTCCTGGGAGAGGTCGTCCACGGTGGGGCCGAGGCCACCATTGACGATCACGGCGTCGGCGCGCTCGCCCGCCTGCTTGAACGCGTGAAGCAGGCTCTCGCGGTCGTCACCCACCGTCGTCTCCCACTTGACGGAGAGCCCGACGTCCTCGAGCCTCTGGGTCATGTAGCTGAAGTTGGTGTTGACGATCCTCCCGGTCAGGACCTCGTCGCCGGTGCAGATGATCTCGATGCGCATCGGTCAGCCCAACACTTTCACGAGAGCGTCCACGACCTCGCCCGGCTTCTCGCGCGGCATGAAGTGACCGGCGCCGTCCACCACGCGCCGCACGGTGCCCGACGGAAAGCGCGACATGTCGTCAGCGGAGAAACGGCTCGGTGTGACGTGGTCATCGCCCCCGCGGAGCACCATCGACGGCACGGTGATCGGCGGACGCGTCGCCAGCCGGCGGTCGATCTCGTCGAAGCGCGGATCGCTCGGCGCGTTGCCATGGCGAACGCGGTACGAATGGATCACCACGTCCACGAAGTCGGGGTTGTCGAACGACGGCGCCGTGCGCTCGAACGTGGCGTCGTCGAACTTCCAGGTCGGCGACCACTCCCGCCAGAGGAGCCGGCACAGCTCGCGGCGATTGCGCTCGAGGCCCGCCCGCCCGCGCTCGGTGTTGAAGTACCACTGGTACCAGAAGGCGCGCTCCTGCTCCGGCGGCGCCGGGCGTGGCGGCGCCAGAGCGTCCTGGACGTTGTAGCCACCGATGGTGACAAGCGCGCGCACGCGCTCGGGGGCCAGAATCGCCGCGATGCACGCGGCCCGGCCTCCCCAATCGTATCCAGCCAGGGCGGCCGTGCGTAGACCGAGCGCGTCCATGAAATCGAGGAGGTCCTGGCCGATGGCAGCCTGCTGGGCCATGCGTGGCGTCGCGGCGTCCAGGAAGCGCGTCGGCCCATAGCCGCGCAGGTACGGAATCAACACGCGATAGCCAGCGGAGACGAGCCCCGGCGTCATGCCGTCGAACGCTCGCACGTCGTCGGGGAACCCGTGCAGCAGGACGATGGGAAAACCGCTGGCGGGGCCGTGGGCCTCGTAGCCGATCTCGAGCATGGGTGTGCGCACCGAAAGCGTGGTCATCGGGACAGGATCATACACGGTCGTGACCTCGTGTACCCTCTCGCCCAGGAGGGAACCCGATGGCGACGAGTCAGAACGAGAAGGCCACCCGCTTCCGGGCCCTGCACGAGGGGCCGAGCGCATTTCTGATTCCCAACCCGTGGGACGCCGGCTCGGCGCGAATCCTGGCCGGGCTCGGCTTCCAGGCCCTGGCGACCTCGAGCGGCGCCGAGGCCGGCGTCCTCGGCCGGCGAGACGGCACCGTGTCCCGCGACGAGGCGCTGGCGCACGCGCGCGCGATCGTGGGCGCGGTCGATCTTCCCGTCTCCGCCGATCTCGAGAAGTGCTTCGGCGACGCGCCGGCCGTCGCCGCCGACACGATCCGTCTCGCCGCCAGGGTCGGCCTGGTCGGCGGCTCGATCGAGGACGCGACCGGCGACAAGGACCGGCCGCTCTACGACATCGCGCTCGCCACCGAGCGCGTGGCCGCGGCCGCCCAGGCGGCGCGCTCGCTCAGCTTCCCCTTCACGCTGACCGCGCGCACGGAGAACTTCCTGCGCGGCAACCCGAGCCTCGACGACACGATCAAGCGCCTGCAGGCCTTCGAGAAGGCGGGCGCCGACGTGCTGATGGCGCCGGGCCTGCCCGACCTCGCCTCGGTGCGCGCGGTGTGTGCCGCGGTGAAGAAGCCGGTCAACTTCATGGCCGGCATCAAGGGCAAGTCGTTCACGGTGGCCGAGCTCCAGGCCGCCGGCGTGAGGCGCATCAGCGTGGCCTCGTCGTTCTACCGCGCCGCGATGACCGGGCTGCTCGACGCGGCCCGCGAGCTGAAGGACAAGGGCACGTTCGGGTACCTCGACCACTCGATCGCGACGCCCGACCTGAACGGGTTCATGTCGTGAAGGTCACCGCGGTCACGCCGTTCGTCGTCGATCCCGGGTACGGGAAGAACTGGCTCTTCGTGAAGGTCGAGACGTCCGACGGCCTGCACGGCTGGGGCGAGTGCTACACGCAGGCGGATCGCGATCACTCGATCGCCGCCCATGCCCGCCAGCTCGGCCGGTATCTGCTCGGCCGCGACGCCTCGCACATCCGTCACTTCACGCACTGGGCGTACAACGACTTCGCGTCCAAGCGCGGCTCACTGGACTTCTGGGGCGCGGTGAGCGGCATCGAGCAGGCGTTGTGGGACCTCGCCGGCAAGCGACTCGGCGTCCCGGTCGTGACGCTGCTCGGTGGGCCCTGCCGCGATCGCATCCGTGTCTACGCCAACGGCTGGTACTCGGGCGCGCGCACGCCCGACGACTACGGGAAGAAGGCGAAGGAGACCGTCGCCCGCGGCTTCACCGCGCTCAAGTTCGATCCGTTCCCCGGGCCGTGGCGCACGCACATCTCGCGTGACGCCGAGCGCCAGGTCGTCGAGACCGTGAAGGCCGTGCGCGAGGCCGTCGGACCCAACGTCGATCTCATGATCGAGGTCCACCGGCGTCTGGCACCCATGCACGCGGTTCGGGTGGCCCGGATGCTCGAGCCGTTCGATCCGTTCTGGTACGAGGAGCCGGTCTCGGCGCGTGATCTCGGTGCGCTCGTCGAGTGCCGGCGAGAGATCAAGATCCCGATCGTCACCGGCGAAGAGCTCTACACGCGCTTCGAGTTCCGCGAGGTGTTCGAGCGCCGCGCCGCCGACATCATCAACCCCGACGTGTGCAACGTGGGCGGCATCGAGGAGCTGCGCGAGATCGCCGCGATGGCCGAGGCGTACCACGTGGTCGTCTCGCCTCACAACTACAACAGCACCACCGTCGGCCTCGCCGCCACGCTGCACGTGTCGGCGGCGATCCCGAACTTCCTGATCACCGAGTACTTCGTGAACTTCGAGCCTCGGGCGGCCGAGGTGATGGTGAATCCGTTCAAGGTCGAGGGCAGCTATCTCACGGTGCCCACCGGGCCGGGGCTCGGCATCGAGCTGAAGGAAGACGTGCTCGCGCGCTATGCGTACCGCGAGTTTCCCGCCGTTCACCCCGACCGCGTGGCCGTGATCCACGGGGACCGGCGCATCACGTACCGCGACTTCTACGCGCGGGCACGGCGGCTGGCGTCGGCGCTCACCGCGCGTGGCATCGGCGCCGGCGACACCGTGTCCGTCATGCTCCCCAACGTCCCGGCGATGCTCGACGCCCACTATGGCGTGCCCATGGCCGGAGCGATCCTCAACACCATCAACACCCGGCTCGATGCGCGCACGATCGCCTACATCCTCGGCCACGGCGAGGCGAAGGCGCTCATCACCGACCGCGAGTTCGCCGCCGTCGTCGGCCCGGCGCTCGAGCAGCTCGGTCGGAAGCTCCTCGTCATCGACGTCGACGACCCGCTCTACGACGGCCCCGGCGGCACGCTCGGCGAGATCGAGTACGAAGCGTTCCTGGCCGAGGGATCGCCCGACTTCGAATGGCGCCCGCCGCGCGACGAGAGCCAGGCGATCGCGCTCAACTACACGTCGGGGACGACGGGTAATCCCAAGGGCGTCGTCTATCACCACCGCGGGACGTTCCTGGTGGCCGTCGGCAACGTCCTGGCCTGGGACCTGCCGCCGCGCGCGGTGTACCTGTGGACGCTGCCGCTCTTCCACTGCAACGGCTGGTGCTACTCGTGGGCCGTGACGCTGGTGGGCGGTACCCACGTCTGCCTGCGCAAGGTGGACCCGCCGCTCGTGTTCCGGCTGATCGCCGAGCATCGCGTGACGAACATGTGCGGCGCGCCGACCGTGCTCTCGATCCTCATCAACGCGCCGCCCGAGCAGAAGGCGCGCCTCGAAGGAGGCGTGGGACGCGTTGCCCGCTGACGAGGTCGCCACGCACATGGCGCGCCAGGGCGTCCGCAATGCCGTCGTCGCCAGGCAAATCGTGGCCGATCCGAAAACTCACACCCCGGTGCCGGCCGACGGCAAGACGATCGGCGAGGTCCTGCTGCGCGGCAACACCGTGATGCTCGGCTACTTGAAGGAGCCGGACGCGACCGAGGCGGCATTCCGCGGCGGCTGGTTCCACACGGGGGATCTCGCCGTCGAGCATCCCGACGGCTACATGGAAATCAAGGACCGCGCCAAGGACATCATCATCTCGGGTGGCGAGAACATCTCGAGCATCGACGTCGAGATCGTGCTGAACCGGCACCCGGCGGTGCAGATGGCGGCGGTCGTCGCGCGGCCCGACGAGAAGTGGGGCGAGACGCCCTGCGCGTTCGTTCAGCTCCGGCCCGGGGCGGAGGCGACCCCAGAGGAGATCATCGAGTACTGCCGCGACAACCTGCCGCATTTCGCCGCGCCCAGGACGGTGGTCTTCGGGCCTCTGCCCACGACGGCGACGGGGAAGATCCAGAAGTACGCGCTGCGCGAGCAGGCTCGCGCGCTCTAGCGCGAAGCCTGCATCACCGAGGGGACTCGAACCAGAGCGTCGGATCGGCGGCGCGCACCCGAGCCTCGGGCAGGCCGAGCTCGCGCCGCACGATGTTGGTGCCCTCCACCAGCGCCACGCACTTGTAGTACGCGATCCGGCGGCTCAGGCCTTCGCGTCCGAAGCCGCAGTCGGTGGTGATCACCAGCCGCTCGGGCGGGATGTACTCGAGCGCTTTCCGGATGAGCCGGGCGACGTGCTCGGGCGGCTCCACGACGGTGTTGCAGTGGTTGACCACGCCGATCCCGATCTTCTTGTCGGTGCGGTACTTCGCAAAGAGCGGCAGGTCCTTGCCATCGCTGCTGGCGCACTCGAAGGTGATGACGTCGGCGTCGAGCTGTAGCAGATACGGCAGCGCGCGCTCGTAGCTCGGCGGCTCCCAGTACACGCGCTGCTGGTTGGGATTCCCCCAGCAGGTGTGGACCCAGATCTCGGCGTCGACGCCGACGAGCTGGCGGTTGAACGCCTCGGTCAGGAACTCGAGGTCGGCGTCGGTGCAATCGGGGCGCGTCGTGCGGCCGTGGTGGGGCGGCTCCTCGACCTGGATCAGCGGACAGCCGGCCGCGGCCAGCTCGCGGAACTCCGCGTTCATGATGTCCGAGAGGTCGTTGATCAGCTTCTTGTCGTCGCGGTAGTGCTCGTCCCACAACATGCTGGCCAGCGCGGGAGCGCAGATCGCGCCAAACTTCACCGGCTTGTCGGTGAGCCGCTGGGCCACTTTCCACAACGCCGTGTACTCGAGCGGCCCGCGCGTCAGCCGATGCTTGACCACGGCCGGCTGATACGCTTCTTGCACCTCCCAGAGGATCTTGCCCGGGCGCAGGCCGTGCCGCTGCATCCAGCCGCGCGACGTGTCGCGGTGGCCTTCGATGCCACCGAGCCGCTCGATCGGGTAGAAGAACCACGACTTGCCTCCGACGGCGAGGTCGAAGCGGCTGTCGCCGTCGGTCACGATGTCGAGGCCGGCGGCCTCCTGCGCATTGATGACGCACGCGACGGCGTCGAGGTATTGCTCGCGGAACATCGAATCACCGAGCGCCGCCTTGAAGGAGCGTCCATCCAGGCTCTCGTCGAACCACAGCGGGCGCGGATACGATCCGGTGATCGCCGTCGGCAGCATCAGATCGCGCGTGACCTTGAGCATCGACTCTTCCTCCGCGGGCGCGCGTGGCTCGCCGCACCCGAAGTTGACCGCACCACCGCGGCCAGCGCAAGATGCCGCGCATGCGAAAGATCTGGCGGGTCTACAGCGGAACGGACGGGCAGTCGCACATCGCCGAGATGCCACTGGTCATGAAACCCTTCGTCGACACCGAGGGCGCCCACGGCGAAGCCACCGCGATGCAATCGGCGGAGGGCATCGCCTTTCGCGTGTCTCCCCCGGGCTACGTCCTCGACTGGCACTGCGCGCCGAGGCGGCAGTACTCGATCTCGCTGTCGGGCCAGGCCGAGATCGAGGTCGGCGACGGCACCGTCGCGCGAGTCGGTCCGGGCGACATCGTCCTGGCCGAGGACCTGACGGGCCGTGGCCACGTCACCCGCGTCGTCGGCGATCAACCGCGCTTCTACGCCATCGTCCCCTTGACCGATCGGTAAGTCGCGGGCCGTGACGCTGGCGGTGAAGCACCCGGTGGCCTCGCTGGCGGCCGTCCGCGCGCTCTTTCTCGAGCGACAGCACCTGGCGCGGCCGCGCGCAGCGGGGCTGACCGAGCGACGGCTCACGCGCTTCGTCGAGGACGTGGGCGGGATCCAGATGGACTCCATCAACGTGCTGGAGCGGGCGCACTACCTGACCGTGTGGAGCCGCTTCGGCCCGTACGATCGCGCGCGGCTCGACCGGCTCGTCTACGAGCGCCGGTTGCTGTTCGAGTACTGGGCGCACGCGGCCTGCCTCGTGCCGACGACGACGCTGCCGTGGTGGCGGCGCGCCATGCTCGACTATCGCGTCCGCCACACCGGCTGGTCCCGGTGGCTCAAACGCAACGCCCGGGTGCTGCGCGAGGTCGAGGCGGCCGTCCGTGCGAAGGGCCCGATGGGCAACGCCGACTTCGACGCGCCCCGGTCGGCCGGCCGGCGCGGAGGATGGTGGGACTGGAAGCCGGTCCAGCACGCGTTCCACTATCTCTGGATGACGGGGGCGCTCACGGTGCACTCGCGGCGCCACTTCCACAAGCGCTTCGATCTCATGGAGCGCGCGTTCCCTGACGGGCTCGGCGATGACGTCGTGTCGGCCGAGGCGTTCCTCCGCTGGCACCTCGAGCGATCGCTGCACGCGCTCGGCGCGGCGACCGAAACCGATCTCGCACGTTACCTGAGCTTCCCCCGCCTCCTGCTCAGCGTGCGCCGAGCCGCGCTCCGCTCCATGATCGACCGTGGAGAGGTTGTCGAGATCGGGGTGGCTGAATCGCCCGGTCGCTGGCTCGCGCTCGCCCGTGACCTGCCCGCGCTCGCCCGCGCGGGACGGCAGCCCACGACGTCACGCGGGACCACGCTGCTCTCGCCCTTCGACTCGCTGCTCTGGCACCGCGACCGGGCGACGCGGCTCTTCGGCTTCGACTACCGCATCGAGGTCTACACGCCGGGGCCACGGCGCGTGCACGGGTATTACACGCTGCCGCTGCTTCACCACGGTCAGCTCATCGGCCGCCTCGACGCCAAGGCCCACCGCGCCGAGCGGACGCTCGAGATCCGCCACGCGCACTTCGAGCCGTGGTTCGCCGACGCACGGAAACCGCCGGCCGGAGGCGATCGACTCGATCGCGACGAGGCTCTCGCCGGCCTGGCGCAGACCCTCGCCTCGCGCCGGCCTGGCGCAGACCCTCGCCTCGCTGGCCACGTTCGTGGCCGCGGAGCGCGTGAACGTCCGCCGCGTGACGCCGCACCGTCTGCGGGCACCGCTGGCGCGCCTGCTGCGAAGCATGGCGCTCGCGGCGATCAGTTGAACGTCAGGACCGTGCGCGCGACCTCGCCCGCTTTCATCGCCCGGAACGCCTCGTTGATGTCGTCGAGCCGTCCGCGGCGGCTCACCATCTCGTCGAGCATGAGCCTGCCCTGGCGGTAGAACTCCAGGTAGAGCGGGATGTCGAGACGGAACCGGTTGGAGCCCATCCGCGACGTCTGCACGCGACACTCCGGCCGGATCGCCATCCAGGGAAATTCGATCGTGGCGTCGGGCGGCAGCACACCGACGATGGTGGCCGTGCCGCGGATGGCCAGGCTCTCGATGGCCTGACGCACGAGCTTCGCGTTGCCGACGGCCTCGAACGCGTGATCGACGCCCGCGCCGCCGGTGAGCGCGCGCACCGCCTTGACCGGATCGTCCTGGGTGCTGTTGACGACGTGCGTGGCCCCGACCCTCTTGGCCATCTCGAGCTTCGAGTCGAACACGTCGACGCCGATGATCTGCCGGGCGCCGCCGATCCGGGCGCCCTGGACGATCGACAGCCCGACGCCGCCGCATCCGAACACCGCGACGGTCTGCCCGGCCTCGAGCCCCGACGTGCGCAGCGCGGCTCCGACGCCGGTGAGGACGCCGCAGCCCACGAGCGCGGCCCGGTCGAGCGGCAGCGTGGGATCGATCTTCACCACCGAGTGCTCGTGCAGCAGCATGCGCTCGGCGTAGCTGCTGATGCCGATGAACTGGCGGAACGGCTGGCCTCGCTGCGAGAGCCGCGGCTGCCCCGACTCCGGGCGCGTGACGATGCCGCCGACGCAGAGGTTCGGATGGCCCGCCAGGCACTGGGCGCAGCTCCCACAGAAGCCGGACAGGCACGCGACCACGTGATCGCCGGGCCGCAGCGTGGTGACGTCGGGGCCGACCGCTTCGACGACGCCCGAGCCCTCGTGGCCCAGCACGTACGGTCGATCGAGAGGAAATCTTCCGAAGCCGTCGACGACGTGGAGGTCGCTGTGACAGACGCCGGTGGCGGCGGTGCGGACCAGGACCTCGCGGCCCCACGGCTTGTCGATCTCCACGGATTCGATCGTGAGCGGCTCGCTCACCTTGCGGAAGACTGCAGCCTGCATCTCCATACCGTCCTCCTCATCGAGCGTCGATCGGCGTACCGAGCCGGATCGTCGTCAGGGTAGCCGAGCTGGATACGTGTCGGGGGGAACGCTCGCGGCGAGCGAACGCCGGTAAACCGTCTCGATCGCCGCGCGCACCGGCGCCACCGAGGCGTCGGCCGCCGCGAACTGGGCCGCGAGGCCGGCGACCTCCGTCTCGATCTCGGCGAGCAGGCGCGCTTCGTCCACGCGCGTGAAACGGCCGTCGCGCAGCATCACCTCGCCGGCCACCATCGCGAAGTCGAGCCCGGCGCCGCGCTCGGCGTACACGAGCTGGCGGACCGGATCGTTCAGCGGCGTGAACGGCAGCGTGTCGAGCCGGTAGGCGACCAGGTCCGCGATCGCTCCGCGCTCGATGACGCCCAGGCTCGTGCCGAACCCCAGCGCCTGCGCGCCGCCCCGGGTGGCGGCGGTGAGCGCTTCACGGGCGGAGAGCCACCGCGAGTAGTCGTCGCCCCGAACTTTGGAGAGCGCGGCCGCCGAGCCCACCACCTGCAGCATGTTCAGCGACACGGTCGAGCTGGCGCCGTCCGAGCCGAGGCTCACGTTCACGCCGGCGTCGAGCAGCGCGCGCACGGGCTGGACGCCGGAGCCGAGCGTCTGGTTGCTCCAGGGGTTGTACTGGGCGGTGGCGCCGGTCTCGGCGAGCGCGCGGATCTCGCGAGGGTTCAGCCAGACCGCGTGGATCAGCGTCGTGCGCGGCCCCAGGAACTTGATGCGCGCGAGGTACTCGACGATCGGCGAGCCGTAGAACTCGAGTCCGGTGACCACCTGCAGCCGCGTTTCCTGTACGTGCGTGATGATCGGCAGGTCCAGCTCGTCGGCCAGGCCCGCGCAGGCCACCAGGAATTCCTGGCTGCAGCGCTGGGGCGCCGACGGCGCCACGAGCACGCCGACCCGCCTCGTTTTCGGGTGGCGCGTGGCCGCCACCTCGTTGACGAGACCGAGGTACTCAATCGCCGTCGGGCGGGGCAAGGCCCGCAGGCGCTCGCACAGATCGTGGGGGAGTGTGTCGGCAAACGGAAACGTGTCGACCAGCGGCCGGTCCATCATGGCGAAGCCGACCAGCGCGCGTACGCCGACGTCCTCGTAGGCCTGGAGCACGGCGTCGACGAGCACGCGATTGATCGCGCCTCCGACGGCGAGGTCGTCGACCACGCACGTCGCGCCCGTGCGCAGCGATTCGAGCGCCCCGATCGCGGTGCGCAGGTAGATCTGTCGCGGCGTCAGCACCACCGGCACCGGCGAGCGCACGTAGTGCTGCCACAGCTCGAGCGGCAGATTCTCGGTACGGCCGCGATGGAAGTGCTCGTGCGAGTGCATGTGGCCGTTGATGAACCCCGGCACGAGCAGGTGGCGCGTGAGGTCGATCACCGCTCCGGCGTCGTGGATGCTGTTGGCCGGCTCGATGGCGCTGATCCGTTCGCCGTCGACGAGGACGTCGAGCGGCCGGCGCTCGAAGTCGAACCCGGAACCCAGCAGCGCATAAGCGCCCCGCAAGACCGTGCGCGTCATCCTGGCCTCCTCGTCCTTGCGTTCCCGGATCCGGGCCGCGACAATCGGCCGACGTGACCGACGCCGACTTCATGACTCTCGCCCTGCGTCACGCGGAAGAGGCCTTCGCGCGCGGCGACTGGCCGGTGGCGGCCCTGCTCGTTCGCGACGACACCGTGCTCGGGATCGGCCAGAACCGCCAGAACACGGAGGCCGACGTCACCTGGCACGCCGAGTTCGACGCCATGCGGACGGCGGCGCGGAAGCACGGTGCCGAGCGCGTGGCGGGATCGACCGTGTACTCGACGATGGAGCCCTGCCCGATGTGCGCGGGCGCCATGAAGGTCGCCGGGATCGCGCGGCTCGTGCTCGGGCTGCGCCACGCCACGCTCCGCCGCACCGATCTGGGCGAGTACTCGATCGAGACGTTCTGCCGGCTCACGGGCTACGACCTCGCGCTGACGACGGGCGTGCTCGAGGCGGAGTGCCTGGCGCTGCGCCGTCGCTGGGGCAAAGATCAGATCAAGGCCCACTGAGAGTTACTTCCGGAACGGGTGATGG
>WNGI01000703.1_pt1 | contig 26104 bp, 20 predicted proteins | sample 5400621 | NCBI WGS metagenome assembly WNGI01 (sample SAMN13153374, study PRJNA577476) | soil metagenome | isolation source: 20 cm soil or saprolite under Garry oak tree replicate 1 | place: USA:California | collected 2016-06-15 | reverse complement strand
CGACGGCCAGCTCACGTCGACGGCGACCCAAAGCGTGGACGTCGTGAACACCGCGCCCACGTCCACGGTCTCGCTCAGCCCGGCCTCGCCCAAGACGAACGACGTGCTCATGGCGACCACCGACGCCAGCGATGCCGACGGTGACGCTCTGACCTATACGTACACGTGGACCGTGAACGGCGCGGTCAAGCGAATGGCAACTACTGCGTCGAGCACGGACCGACTCGACCTCAAGGCGAAGGGCAACGGCGACAAGGGAGACGTCGTCACGGTTAGCGTGACGGTCAGGGACGGCGTAGCGCCTTCGGCCACCGCGACCGCTAGCGCGACCGTTAGATAGCCCTCGCGACCCTGTCCTTAGGGCTGTTCCGGCGCGACGTCCCTCCGCACGACGGTTGAACTCCCGGCAACCGCGACAGCCGTAGGCGGCGCGTTCAGGAGCGAAGAGAGGAAGCCGGCAAAACTCGTCAGCGCCTCCAGATGACTTGGGCCATAGAGCTGCTTTCGCGCCGCGAGGACCGCGATCACGCCGCACGGCTCGGAGTCCAGGCCCGCGATGGGCACGACCACGCCGGTGCGCGCGCCCGGCAGGGGGACCCCGATTGGCCGCGACTCCAGGTCATCGATGATCGAGGCGCGACTCTCGCTGGCCGCGCCGGCGACCGCACCCGCCACCTCACGATGCCCGATGACCTTGTCCGGCGCGCCCGCCGCACCGACGATCTCCAGCCCGCCGCCGGGCACGGCGACATAGAGGAGCGCGATGTCGCCCGGGATGATCTCGAGAGCAGCCTCGGCAAGCGACGCGAGCGTCTTTGGCCCGAGTCCCGGGGCCAGCACGAGCGCGGCCTCGGCCAGAGCACTCGCCTGGCGCGCCCCCGGGAGGAGGCGGCCACGAACCAGTCGCATCGCTCCGAAACCGGTGCCGATACCGACGAGGGCCAGGATCCCGAGGCCATTTGAACCGATACGCAGGACAGGCTCGCCGAGGACGTGGTCGGTGCCCTGCCACAGTGCCGCGGTTTCGAGCGCGGAAAGGAGCGCGGCGGCGATACCGGCTTCGGGGCCGAAGAACGCTCCCGCCAGGGCGACGGCGGGGATGGCCACGAGCGACGCCGACGCTCCCGCGATCGGCTCGACCACCAGAAAGCCAGCGGCGTAGCCCACGAGCAGGACCGCGATGGTGGTGATGGCGCGTCGACGCCGCGCGATGACGCGCCAGGCGACCCGGGGCACGTCGCGAGCCGTGAGCACCACGGTCGGCGGCGTCGCGCCGGTCGCTTTGACGTCGGGGGCAGCGCGACGAAGCTCGGCCAGCAGGGTCTCGAGGGGTGTGTCCTTCGTCACCACGGCCGACGCGCCTGCGGTCATGGCCGCGTCACGGATCGTGTCGTCGAGCGTGAACATCACCACCCCGACCTCCGGCATCGACGCGCGAACCGCGCGCAGCACGTCCAGTCCGTTGAGCCGTGGCATGTCGCTGTCCAACACGACAACGTCGGGCCGGGTCTCGCGAATGATGCGCAGCGCCTCCGCCCCGTCGGCGGCAAGCCCGGCGAGAGCGAAATCGCCTTCTGAGGCAAACGCTTCGCGAAGACCCTCGCGAACACTCGCGTTGTCGTCGGCGACCACCACGTGAAGCAGCACGCGAGAGCGCGACGGCGCACTGGCCCGAGGCCGGAGCCGTCGTTGGCGTTCGAGCGCTCGTCGAACATCCTCGGGCTTCGCGAAGCCGAGTTCGACGAGGAGTTCACCGAGCGGGACCTTCTCGCCGAGCTGGAGATTCTGTGCCGCAACGGCGTGCTCGAGCTGATTCGGTTTGATGACGCCCGCTTCGATGAGGTACAGGCCGATCCCCGGGTCGTGATCGGCGCCGTGACGCAGCAGCTGAAGCAGCCCCGCGAGATCGAGCGGACCGAACGGTTTGACGATGAACGCCGTCGCGCCGACCGCGCTCGCAAAGGCCCGGCCTTCGGGATCATCGCGTGCGGTGAAGAGGACGACGCTGATGCCGTGCGTGTCGGGAGCCGCTTTGAGCTCCCGGCACACGGAGTACCCATCGCGAGGATGGCCTTCGAATGTGACGTCGAGGAGTAGGACCTCGGGGTGATGGCGCCGCGCGAGCGCGAGACATTCGACGGGAGTGGCCGCCTCGACCACGTTCCAGCCCTGAGCCGCGAGCGTGACGCGAGCAAGAGCGCGGAGCGCGGGATCGTCGTCGGCGACGAGGACCGTGGGATTCCCGTTGTTCAGAATCTCGGCCACCTGCACGGACTGTCAGGCCTGCCGCGTCATGAGGCAAGTAGAACTTTCGCATAGCGCAGTCCGGTTGATATTTTGGCCACACCCGCGGGTTACGCCGCCGTCGTTGCCCTCCCGTCGCGACCGGGAATCGCTCTCGCGGGGGAGCCAGGGAGCGCTTCGAAGCGCTCTCCTAGCGAGTGGAATGCACATCCTCACCGTTGTCTTCGCCGCGATCGGGATCCTGATCGTGCCGGCCCTTGGACGATCTCCAACCGAGGAGGACGACGGCGTCGGACTGTTCATTGGCTCGGCCCGTCCTCTGCCGGCGGATCCTGAAGTGACTCGAAGCGGCAAGTCTGCTCGGGCGGTTCGCTCCCAGAAGCGGTCGCGGCTAGTGTAGAACAAACGTTCTAAGACGCTCTCGGCCAGAGAGCGGTGGGGAGCCCGCGATGGCCGGTTGGGTCGAGCTGCACGCACATTCGAACTATTCCTTTCTCGACGGCGCGTCGGAGGTCGACGACCTCGCTGATGCCGCGGTCGAGCAGGGCCTCGACGCGCTTGCGCTGACCGACACGAACGGTCTTTACGGCGCGGTGCGCTTCGCGGACGCGGCCAAGGAAAGAGCGCTCCGTCCGATCTTCGGTGCCGAGCTCCAGCTCCTCGATCTGGGACATCTCGTCCTCATCGCGCGGGACCGGCAGGGATGGACATCGTTGTGCCGGACGATCTCCGCCGCGCAGCTCGCCGGCGAGAAGGCCAAGCCAAAGGCGACATTCGCTCTCGTCGCCGAGAACGCCGCCGGCCTCTTCGCGCTCACCGGCTGCGCGCACGGGGCGGTGCAGCGCGGGGTCCGCGCAGGCGACCTCGACGGCGCGCGAGAAACGCTCGCACGGCTGAGTTCTATCTTCGGCGAGCGTCTCTATGTCGAGCTCTCTGACCACCTCGATCCCGACGGCCCCGCGCTGTGCGACACGCTCGCCGCGCTCGCCGCGGAGATGGGCCTGGGATGTGTGATCACAAACAACGTCCACTACGCGCGGCCCGAGGGCCGCCGCCTTCACGACGTGCTTCGCTGCATCGATCTCGGTGTCACCCTCGACGAGGCCGGAAACAAGCTGAAGCCCAACGGCGAGTACTGGCTTAAGGGCGAGGTCATGCTCCGCGAGCGGTTGGGTCGCTTCGACGAAGCGTTTCGCAACGCGCGCACCATCGCCGACGCGTGCATCTTCGAGCTACTTCCGGGGACACGGGCCGGCGAAGCCCCCTCGGCTGAGGCCTCGTTCGTCGGGAAGGACCGTCTGCCCGGCTTCCCGGTGCCCGAGGGCGAGACCGCGTTCTCATTTCTCTACGCGCTCTGCCACGAGGGCGCCAAGGTCAAATACCCGCGCATCACGCGCGACGTCGCGACGCAGCTCGCGCACGAGCTCGACGTCATCGACAGGTGTGGCCTCGCGGAGTTCTTCCTGATCAACTGGGACATCGTCCGCTTCTGCAAGGAGCACCGGATCCCCGCGCAGGGCCGGGGATCGGCCGCGGATTCGATCGTGGCGTACGTGCTCGACATCACGAAGGTCGATCCGATCCAGCACGACCTGCTCTTCGAGCGGTTTCTGACCGAGGACTCGCGGACGATGCCCGACATCGACCTCGACATCGCGACGAACGACCGCGAGGAGGTCATCCAGTACGTCTACAAGAAGTACGGCGAGCGCTACGCGGCGATGGTCTGCAACGTCGTCACGTATCGCGCGCGCTCGGCGTCGCGCGAGGTCGCGAAGGCCTTGGGGTTTCGGCCGGAGACGATCGACCGCATGGCGAAGTCCATCGACCAGTACCACGTCGACCCGCGCGGCATGCCGACGTCGGCGCAGCACCCCGCCTACCACCACACCGACCGCGCCTCCGAGCACGGTTGGGAGGAGCCACGTGCGCTTCCCGACACGCTCGGAGACTTACTCGAGATCTTCGATGACAAGGAGCGCGAGCGGTTCCCCCTATTTCGCGAGCTCACCCTCGCGATCGCGGACTTCCCGCGCCATCTTTCGATCCACAACGGCGGCATGCTCATCACCGCGCTGCCGCTCGTGGACACCGTGCCGATCGAGCGCGCGACCATGCCCGACCGCAACGTCGTGCAGTTCGACAAGCGCGACGTCGAGGACCTCGGCCTCGTGAAGATGGACCTCCTCGGCCTGCGGACGCTCTCGCTGGTGAAGGACGCGGTCGCCGACATCGACTCGCGACACGGGGAGCTTCTCGAGCTCGGATCGTTGGCACTCGACGATCCCGCGGTCTACGACCTCATCTGCGAGGTCGACACGATCGGTCTCTTCCAGGTGGAGAGTCGCGCGCAGGCGCAGGCGCTCCCGCGCGTGCGGCCGCGCAATTTCGCGGACATCGTGGTCGAGGTCGCGATCATCCGGCCGGGACCGCTGCAGGGGAACATGGTCAATCCGTACATCCGCCGCCGTCAGGGACGCGAGCCGGTCCAGTACGCGCATCCGCTCCTCGAGCCGATCCTCAAAGAGACGCTCGGCGTGATCCTCTTTCAGGAGCAGATCCTCCGAGTGGCCATCGCCGCCGCCGGATTCTCGCCCACGGCCGCAGACATGCTCCGTCGCGCAATGAGCCGTGCCCGTAGCTCGGCGGACATGGAGCGCCTCCGCGGTCCATTCGTGAACGGCGCACGCGCCAAGGGCGTCGACGATGCGATCGCGAACGAGATCTTCCGGCAGATCGCCGCGTTCGCCGAGTTCGGATTTTGCAAGAGCCACGCGGCCGCCTTCGCGCTCACCGCGTATCACACCGCCCATCTGAAGCTCTACTACCCGGCCGAGTTCTATGTCGCTCTCCTGAACAACCAGCCCATGGGCTTCTACAGCCCAGCCGTGATCGCCGGCGATGCGAAGCGGCATGGCATCGCGATCCTCCCGGCGGATGTGAACGCGTCATCAGCGAAGGCGGTCGTCGAGGAACGCCCGGCCGGCGTCGAGCGAAATGTCGCCGACAGCTCGAAAACGATCGCCGCGAAGCGCACCTGCCGGATCCACGACGTGCGCATCGGCTTCGACAAGGTGAAGGGCCTCGGCGACGAGGAAGCGAAGGCCATCGTCGCGGAGCGCGAAAAGAACGGTCCTTACCGCGGGTTCGATGAGTTCGCATCGCGCGTTGGCCTCAAGGAGGAGCCGCTCCGGAATCTCGCGCTCGTCGGCGCGTTCGACTGCTTCGGTGAGCCGCGACGCGCGCTCTTGTGGCGGGCGCGTGATGCCCACCGCACGTCGCCGTCGTTCGTACGCCGGGCACTGTCTCTACCCACCACCGCAGCTCCAACGTTGCCAGCACTCGGCGAGCAGGAGCGGACCGCCCTCGATTACCGCATCACCGGTATCCCGACCGGGCCGCAGATCATGAGCTTCTATCGCGAGGATCTCGCGCGGCGTGGAGTGCTGCGTGCGTGCGACCTCGAGAATCGCCCGCACGGGGCATACGTGCTGATCGCCGGCGCGGTCGTGGTGAAGCAGCATCCCGAGACCGCGAAGGGCCACGTGTTCCTCTCGCTCGAGGACGAGACCGGGATCTCGAACATCATCATTCGCCCCGCGACCTACCGCCGGTACAAGCGCGTCCTCGACAGCGATGCGGCGGTCGTGGTCGGCGGAACGCTCCAGACCGTCGACGGCGTCATCTCGGTAACGGCGCAGCGGCTCGATGCTCTGACGCTCTTCGCCAAGATCGCCGTACGGGAATGGCAATGATCGCACCAACAAGCGCAAATCTCGACGTCTCACCGCCGTGACATACCCGATCAGCCCCGGGCATACCTGGTCGTGCGCATGCCCGCACCCCAATGGGTTTGGTTTTGTTCTCGAGCGCGCCACTTGGCGCGGCACGCGCGCCACGATCACGCCGGCCCATCCGCCGGATGAGCGCAGCCGACGACGCAACCGATGCTCTCGGTCGACAGGACTTAACCTCTAAGCGGAGCACACAGGCTGCGACGCCTTTGACCGGCACTCGATACCAAGGGTGCTTGTCGCGGCATCCGCCGCGCATAAAACTCCGCAGAGCCCATACCGAGCAAGCGAGCAGGGACGCAGGGCGAGCAAGGGGCGGACGCAAAGTGGGGGACACGGTGGACAGTCAGAGCACGAGGCGGGCAGAAGACCTGCTCGACTCGATCTTTAAGGTAGCCACGGAGCTCGTGCGCGGTGAGCGCGCATCGCTTCTATTGCGCGAGGACAACTCGACCGACTTCGTCATCGCGCGGGCCCTTGGCCTCGCCGACGATGTGAAGCGACAGGTACGCGTGAAGCCGGGCGTGGGCGTTGTTGGCCTCGTCGCTCAGTCCAAGCGGCCCCTCCTGGTCCGCAATGTCGCGAGCGCGCCGATCCAATCCGGCGAGGGGAGCTACCGTTCCGATTCCTTCGTGAGTGTGCCGATCGTCGTCGACGACGAACCGCGCGGCGTGCTCAGCATCACGGACCGCTTCGACGGACGTCCCTTCGACGAGGCCGACCTCGTGACGCTCGAGCTGCTCGCGGGGCACATCGGCGCGGTGCTGGTCCAGCAGGAGCACGGCGAGGCGCTGCAAAAGCTCGCCGAGACCGATTCGCTCACGTGGCTCTTTAACCGCCGGCACTTCGATCGCCGTCTCGAGGCGGAGACCAATCGCGCTCTTCGTGCGGAGCATTTGCTTGCGCTGCTCATGCTCGACGTCGACCGCTTCAAGGAATACAACGACCGGTACGGCCACGGTGTCGGCGACCAAGTCCTCACCGCGGTCGCCGCGGCGCTCCGGCAGGCGGTCCGGGTCTATGACGTGCCCACTCGCTACGGCGGCGACGAGTTCGCCGTGATCCTTCCCGACGCTGACACGGAGGCCGCGACGAGAGTCGCGAATCGGATCCTCGAGAAGGTCGCCGAGGCAACACTGCCCGCCGAGCTCGTCGCGGCTGGAGAACACCTGAGGCTCTCGATCGGGATCGCCACGTTCCCGCGGCCCGCGGGCGACGCGGCGGCGCTCGTCGAAACCGCGGATGCGGCGATGTACCGCGCCAAGCAGTCCGGCGGCGGGATCCGCGTGTGGGAGCACTCGCTCGGCGACGGACCACGCGGCGCGATGCGCTCGCGCTCGATGAATATTCCGCCGGCGCCCTATCTCGCTGACCCCGCGCGCCTAGCGAGCGCGGATCTGCAGATGAGCATCCCGATCGGGCTCGCGTCGGAATGGAACGCGGTCGTCGTCGGTCGAGAAGGTCAGGTCCTCACGGTCGCCCTGCCGCAACCGAATCCCGCGGCGGTGGACGCGATCTCGAAGGCGACGGGCTTCGCGGTCTATCCGGTGTTCAGCAACCCTGCCGATCTCGAGGCAACGCGCCGCCGGCTCACCGCACCCAGCGGGACGTGATCAGCGGGGGCGCGCCTCTTCGCGCGTGACCCCGCCATCGGCACCACGGAAGAGGTAGCCGACCCCCGGTACGGTCTGGATCACATCGCGGGGCTTCCCATCAGCGCCCAGCTTGCGGCGCAGGCGGCTCACATTGAGCTTCACGAGGTCGCCCCCGACGTCGGCGTCGTAGCCCCACACGCCCTCGAGGATCTCCTCCTGGGTCAGGACCCGGCCGGGATTCGCCATGAAGTGGCGGAGTAGCTTGAATTCGGTCGGCGAGAGGTGGACCGGCACACCGTCGGCGCGCACCTGATGGGTCGCCTCGTCGAGGATGAGGTCCCCGGTCTTGTAAAGGGACGGTGCGGGGCGTCCGCGCGTACGCACCGAGCGGCGCAGGATCGCCTTGACGCGCGCGACGAGCTCCTTCGGACGGAAGGGCTTGGTGATGTAGTCGTCGGCGCCGAGCTGGAGGCCGCGGAGGATGTCGCTTTCGTCCTGCCGAGCCGAGAGCAGCAGCACGGCCACGTGCTCGTCCTGGTGCCGGATGCGCTCGAGGACGACGAAGCCCGCCAGCTTCGGGAGATTCAGGTCGAGGACCACGAGGTCGGGCTTTTCCCGTGTAACGGCCTCGACCGCGGACTCTCCGTCGTAGGCCCGCGAGACGTCGTATCCCTCGCGGCGAAGCGCGTACTCGAGAAGCTCCACGAGGTCGCGGTCGTCGTCGACGACGAGAAGTTTTATGAGTCCTGAGCCTCCTCAGCCAAGTGGCGCGCCTTTGGAAGTGTGAAGTGTACCGATGTGCCGCGACCGGGGGTGCTTTCGATGACGATATCCCCACCCTGCGCGTGAACGATGGCCCGGCAGATGGCGAGGCCAAGCCCAAGCCCGCCGGCCTGCTCGCGCACGGTCCGGGACCGGAAGAATCGCTGGAAAAGACGGTTTTGCTCATCGAGCGGAATGCCCGGTCCCTCGTCGGCGATGGTGATGCGCACGAACCCGTCGGCGGCGACCGTCCGGACGGTCACCTTTGTGCCCTCTGGGGCGTATTTGCTCGCGTTCGAGATGAGGTTCGCGAACACCTGAGTGGTCCGGCGCTCGTCGGCGAGGACCCGGTCGGCGTCAGCGGCCATCTCGGTGGCGAGCTCCTGGCCTTTGGATTCGAGCATCGGGTGAACGAAAGCCATAGCCTCCGAGAGCGAGTGCCGGATGCTCGCCGGCATCGCCCGGACCTGGAAGGTCCCGGCCTCGATGCTCCCGGCGTCCATGAGGTTCTCGACGAGGTGCTCGAGGCGGAGGCCGCTCCGTCGAAGAGTGCCCGCCAGCACGGAGAGCTCCTGCCGCGGCATGGTGAGCGCGTCCTCGACAACCAGATCGAGAGACGCGATGAGCGCGGCGATCGGCGTGCGGAGCTCGTGGGCGACCTCCATGAGGAACTCTTCCTTGAGCCGCAGGAGCTCCGCCTGGGCCGTGACATCGCGCACCGTATGCAGCGCTCGTCCGCCGGGAAGTGGCGTGGTGACGATCTCGAGCACGCCCATGCGGTCCTCGCGGGGGAACCACGCGCGACGCACCAGGTGACCCTCGGTGTCCTGGATCTTCGTCGCGCCGGAGACGAGCAAGAGGTTCTCGAAGATCTGGCCGATGAGCGCGTCCTCGCCGAGGACCCGAAAGGCGGCAGGATTCGCGCTGGCGACGTGCCCGTCGGCGTCTGTGAGAAGGATCCCGTCGGTGAGTGCGACGAACGCTTCCGCGAAGGTCGCCTGGTCGAGGGCCGCGTCCTCGCGCCGTCTGCCGAGGACTCGGCGGCGCTCACTCTCTGTGGAGTGCTCGCTCACGTGGGGATCCTGAGGCGCACCCGCGTGCCCTGACCCGGGCTCGAGTCGAACGAGAGCTGCGCGCCGATGAGCCGCGCGGACTCGCGCATCTGGAGAAGTCCAAGGCTGCCGCGCGCCGCGTAGTTCGCGAGCGTCGTGGCGACGTCGAAGCCTTTGCCGTTGTCCTCGACCATCGCGACCACGGCGCCGCCGTCCTCGTAGACGTCCAGCGACACCTGCGGCGCGCGTCCGGTCTTGATCGCGTTATTCGCCGCCTCGCGGATCACCGTGAACGCACCGGCCTCGACCTCGGGCCCCAAACGCTGCTCCGCGTCGACCCGGCGAGCGATGACCCGCGATCCGTTCGTCCCATCGATGCGCTCCGCCAGTGCGCGTACCGCGGCCGATAGGCCGCCGTCCTCGAGCGCGAGCGGGCGCAGCGCGAACAGGAGATCGCGTAGCCCCTTCTGCGACTCAAGCAGCCGCCCGCGGAGCTGACCGAGGTCGGACATGGCGCCCCCGACGTCCTTCTGCGCCCGCCGCTGGGCGAGCTCGATGCCGAGCGCGGCGTTCGCCAGGGTCTGCGCGACGCCGTCGTGGAGGTCGCGGGCGAGGCGGTGCCGCTCCTCTTCCGTGACCTTGACCACCCGGAGGCGCTCAGCGGCGAGCTCGGTGGAAAGCTGAACGTATTCGAGCGCGATGCCGGCCGAGGTGGCGAGCGATACCGCGTAGCGTTCTTCCTCGGCACGGAAGGGCCCGTCTTTGTGGTTCATGGCTTGAAGAACGCCGAGGCGGCGGCGGTCGCGCGAGTTGATCGGGACGACGAGGATCGACCGCGTCCGGTAGCCCGTTCGCGCATCGACGCTCGTGTCGAAGCGGGGATCCTCATACGGTTCATCGATACGCAGGATCTCCCCGGCGCGGGCCACTTCCGCGGCGAGGCTGCGCCCATCCAGCGGCAGGCGGATCTCCCGGATCGCGGCGACGCTCTCGCCGCGGTCGCCGCCCTCGGTGAGCGCGCGTGACCAGAGCTCGTTTTTCTCGGCGTCGGCGACGAAGAGCGTCGCCCGGTCGGCGTCGAGCATGAACGTCGCGGCAAGGGTGATGCGCCAGAGGACCTTGTCGATGTTCGCCTCGAGCGCCAGCTCGCGCTGGAGCTCGAGCAGCGTCTCGAGCTGCTGCGCCTCGCTTTGTAGTGCCATCGCGCCGATTCTCGCTCAGTTGGTCGCCTGCGGCGAGGGCTCGCGACCCGCGATCGTTCGCACCGTCTCGAGCGTGTCGATCTCGGCGACGGGCTTGTCCGGCCGCAGCCTGACGATCCGCGGGAAACGCATGGCGTATCCCGACTCGTGTCTCGAGCTCGGCTGGATCTGATCGAAGGCCACCTCGATGACGGTGTCCGGCACGACCGTGCGCACGCGTCCGTAATCGTGGACGGTGTGTTCAAGGAAGTAGGTGGTCATCTCGGCGATCTCCTTGTCGGTCAGGCCGGAGTACGCCTTCCCGATATTCAGAAGGCGCTCGCCGTCACGTATGGCGAACGTGTAGTCCGAGAGCACGCCACGACGTTTGCCATGTCCCCATTCCACCGCGGTCACGACCACGTCGATCGTGCGCAGCGCGCGCTTCACCTTGAGCCACTCCATGCCGCGCCGGCCCGGCCGGTACGGCGACCGCGGGTCCTTCACCATGAGCCCCTCGTTCCCGCGTCCGCGCGCCGCGGCGAACTCGCGCTCGAGCAGCGCCACGAGCTCTTCGCCCGAGTTCGCGACGCGCTGGTGCTGCGTGAAGAGCACCGGCGCCGTGAGCGGCAACGCGCGAAGGATCTCCAGCCGTTCGGCGAGCGGGAGATCGAGCAGCGCGCGGCCGTCGCGCTCGAGGATGTCGAAGGCGACGAGGCTCGACGGCATGCGGGTCCTCAGCTCGTCGGCGACGTTCTTTCGCCCGAGACGCGTCTGGAAATCCGTGAAGGGCACGGCCTTGCCCTCGGCGAACGCCAGCACCTCGCCGTCGATCACGTAGCTGCCGGGTATGGCGAGGAGCGGCTCTACGAGCTCCGGATAGCGATTGGTGATCCGATCGAAGGTGCGGGAGTAGAGCTCCACGCGATCGCCGGCCTTGTGCACCTGCGCGCGGATGCCGTCGTACTTGTCCTCGACGACGTAGGGCGGTGGAAAGCGTTTTCCGACCTCCTCGAGCTGGAGGACGGGCGTGGCCAGCATCATCCCGATCGGCCGGAAGTGCGCGAGCGTGGGCTCGTCGAGGGTGCCGTGCTTCGCGCGCAGGGCGGTCTCGCCGATGTCGCCGGTCAGCATGTGCGCCCGCCCCACGCCCTCGCGCTCGCGGCCGAAAGCGCGCGCGATCGCCTCTTCGAGTAAGCCCTCGCGCAGGCCGATGCGCGTCTCGCCGGAGACGATCTTGACGAGGTACCGGGCTTCGTCGGCGGTCGCGCGGCGGAGGAGGTGTCGCAGGAGCTCGCGTTTGGGGGCGACGCCGCGCGCCGCGGCGATCGCGTCGAACGCCTTTGCGACGTCCTCGAGCAGAAGCGGCTCGCCCTCGCGCGACGCGTCGCCGATGAGCTCGCCGGCCACGTCGCCGAGGTCGGCGTGGCGCTGGTACGACGTGGCCATGTCCTCACCGTTCTTGCCGGACCGCTCGAGAAGAACGTCCGATAGCGCGCTCCAGCCCACCGAGAGCACGCGCTCGTCCTTGCGCGGGAACGGCGCGCCGGCCAGCAGCCGCGCCGCGATCTCGAGGTCCGCGTCCTCCAGCGAGCTCAGGTAGCCCGCCAGCGCGGCGTGCTTTTCGAGCTTCTTGGGCGTGGAGCGGACCGCGTCGGCGGTCGCGACCCAGTCCGCGAATCGTGCTTTCATAGGCTCCATGCTTGAGCTAATAATCGTTGTCCTGGTCGTTCTCTGGCTTCTCGGTTACTTCGGACCGGCGCGCATCCCGAGCATCCCGCAGTCAGGAAATCTCATCCACGTCCTCCTGATCATCGCCCTGATCCTGCTCGTCCTGCGGCTCCTCTAGTGCAGAACGCTCCGCGCGGGGGCGCTCCGTTCCAGCGGGTGCCCTACGGGGACGGGGAGATCGAGTTCATGCTTCAGCCCTGGTTCGATCTCGATGTGGTCGAGTCGGCCACGGCTACGCCCGTCGAGGACCTTCGCGCCGAGACGATCCGCCGCCTGGCGTCGCCGCTGGGATCGCCGAGGCTGCGCGAGCTCGCAGTCGACGCTACGAAGCGCGCCGCGCCGAAGAAAGCGCGCGCGATCATCGCGGTCACCGATCTCACGCGCGCCTCGCCGGATGGGGTCCTCGTGCCGCCCCTCCTCGACGAGCTCAACGCTGGTGGCATCGCGGACGCCGAGATCACGGTGATGGTCGCCGTCGGCCTCCACCGCGCCACGACCGATGCCGAAAAGCGCGAGAAGCTCGGGACGGTCGTGGATCGAGTTCGCGTCGTCGACTCGGATGGCCGCGATCCCGCCAAGTGGGCGGATCTCGGCACGATCCCGCCGTACGACGTCCCGGGTTTCACCCAGCAGCTCGTGAAGGACGCCGATCTCGTCGTGGCGACGGGCATCGTCGAGCCGCATCAGTACGCCGGGTACTCCGGCGGACGCAAGACCGTCGCCATCGGCTGCTGCGGCGAGCCGGTCATCACCGCGACCCACGGGATGCGGTTCCTCGAAGACCCGGGCGTTCGCCTTGCGAAGATCGAAGGCAACCCTTTCCACGAGACCGTGCGCGAGATCGCGCGACGCGCGGGACTGCGGTTTTGCCTGAACGTGGTGACCGACGACCGCGAGCGCGTCGTTGCGGTCGCCGCCGGGGATCCGGACGCGGTCCTGGCCGATCTCGTCACCAAGGCGGCGGCACTGTATACGCGACCCATCGCCAAGCAGTACGACATCGTCATCGCCGGGGTGGGACATCCGAAGGACGTGAATCTCTATCAGGCGTCACGCGCCGCGACCTATCTGCGCTTCGCGCCGACGCCCGTGGTGCGCGAGGGCGGCGCCATCATCATCCCCGCGCAGCTCGAGGAAGGCGCGGGCGAGGGGGCGGGAGAGCAACGCTTCCTTGCGGCGCTCGAACGGGCGGCGTCGCCCGCGGCGGTGATCGAGGAGGCGCGCCGGCACTTCGCCGGCGGGGAACAGCGCGCGGTCATGGTCGCGCTCACGTTGCAGTGGTGCCAGATCATCGTCGCGGCGTCGGAAGCACCCGAGGTCGTGCGTCTTGCGAAGATGCGCGCGGCGGTCGATGTGGAAGAGGGGCTCGATATCGCGTACGAGCACATCGGGCGGCCCGTCAGGGCATCGGTCTTGCTCGTGCCTCGCGCGTTGCACACTCTGCCCGTCGTTCAGTCCGGCATCGCGGCGTAGCCCGTGTGTCTTGCGGGCTGCGTCCGCGTCCTGTTCTTCGCGCTCTGGCGCGCGATCTTCGCCGCGCTTATCGCGGTGCTGCTCGCGCGCATCGACGCATACGTTGAAGACCGGCACGGCGAGAGCCTTGCCGGACGCGCGTGGCGCGCGTATCGCGAACGCGGTGCCAAGGCCGTACGTCGTGGAACGCCGCCAGGCGCATCCTCCGCGATCGACACGGAAGGGCGGCCCCGTCGCTAGGTGAGCTCGCGCGCGTCTCTCGCGCGGATCGGCACGTTCGCCGAAGAACTTGGGCACCAGTGTTTGAGCTCTCCACAGTGAGCGGCGCCGTAGCTAGCCGCGCCCACACATACGCGATGAGAGGCTACCGGCTGCTCATGTTCGGCGTGCTCGCCGCCGTGACGTTCATCTTCGGGACGCTCGCCGTGCTGGCGACGATTGGACGCAGCATCGGCGGCGCCCTCGTCGTCCTTGTTGCGTACGCAGTGTGGCTCGTCGTTGGCCTCCGCGCTCAGCAACGTACAGCGGTTCGCGTGACGGTTTCCGCAAGTGGTCTCGACGTGGCGTGGATCTTCGGTACGTACCGCACCACCCCATGGCCGCAGGTCAGGCGTATTCGCTTTCTTCGGTCGCGGTGGGATCCCAGCCGCATCCAGCAGATCGAGGTTCTCGTGATAGGCGAGCGTCCCTTGCAGTTCTTCAGCCGTCTAAGCGAGTTCGACATGCTCATCGCCCAGCTCCGCGAGATTCAACCGCAGCTCGTTGCGGAATAGAGCTGCCCACAGGACCTCGGCGTCGAGGAGCAACGCGCGTCAGATGCCACCTCCATCTCGGCGCCGCCGGGCTACGCGCGATTGGTCGCCTAGACTGCCGCCCGTGACCCCCACACGCGTCGATGTCTTCCGCATCCCCACGCGCATCAGCTTCGGACGCGGCGTCGCGCTCACTGTTGCGACCCCGCTGCAGCAGGTCGGGGCAAAGCGCGTCCTCCTCGTCACCGATAAGGGCGTGCGCAATGCGGGGCTGGTGCAGCCGATCGAGGAGCGCCTCCGCGATGGGGGCTTCACCTACGAGGTGTACGACGAGGTCGTGCCCGATCCAGGCGTCGGCGAGGTGCAGCGCTGCTACGAGCGCGCGCGAGAGATGGGGGCGGACGCGTTCGTCGCGGTGGGCGGAGGCTCGGCGATCGACACCGCGAAGATGGCTGCGACCCTGCTCACCAACGGCGGCACCGTGCTCGACTACGTCGGGATCGACAAGGTGCCCAAGCCTGCGGCGCCGGTCGTGGCTATTCCGACGACCGCCGGCACCGGCGCCGAGATCACGATCAACAGCGTTATCGCCGATCCGGAGCAACACAAAAAGCTCGTGATCATCAGCCCGAATGCGACGGCGCTCTTCGCCCTCGAGGATCCCGATATGACGCGGACCTGCCCGCCCTTCATCAGCGCCATCACCGGTATGGACACGCTGGTGCACGCGATCGAGTCGTTCGTCTGCAAGAACGCCTATCCCATGACGCAGGCGCTCGCGCTCGAGGCGATCCGCGACGCCGGGCGGTCGCTGGCCGCGGCGGTAAAGGACGGCGCCGACATGGAGGCGCGCGAGCGGATGATGCGAGCCGTCGTCTCGGCGAGCCTGGCCTTCTCGAACACGCGCCTCGGGAACGTCCACGCGATGGCGCTGCCGCTCGGCGGCTGGTGTCACGTCGCGCACGGGACCGCGGTGGCGGTCCTCCTGCCCCACGTCATGGAGTTCAATCGAAGCGCGGCACCCGACGCCTACGCGACCGTCGGCGAGGCGCTCGGCACCAAGAAGGACGCGCAGGCTGCGGTCAAACGGGTGTTTCAGCTGAACGAGGAGGTCGGCATAAAGCCCAAGCTCTCCGAGTACGGCGCCACCGAGGACGCGATCGCAAACATGTCGAAAGACGCGATCCAGTCGGGGAACATCCTCGTCAACCCGCGCGAGACCAAACTCGAGGACATCGAAGCGCTGTACCGCGCCGCCCTCTGATGCTCGGCGCGGCGGCCGTGATCGTTGATGACGCGGGCCGCGTGCTCCTGGTGAAGCACGGCTACGGCGAGCTCAACTGGGAGCTTCCCGGCGGGGGCGGTGAGGCGGGGGAGTCCGCCGAAGAGACGGCGCGCCGCGAGGCTCGCGAGGAGGTCGGCGTCGAGCTTGCGACCCTGCGTCTGACCGGCGTGTACTGGGAGCCGGAGAAGACGATGCACCATTTCGTGTTCAAGGCGCAGGCGATCGGCACGCCGCACGTGGCGGACCGTGCGGAGATCGCGGATGTCGGCTGGTTCTCGGCCGATACGCTGCCCCGACCGATGAGCGACTTCACGCCGCAGCGGATCAGGGATGCGCTTTCCGATGGACCCGCGGTATTTATTACGATCCGTCCCCGCGTCTGGCTTCGCTAGCCTCTCAGCGTGCCGATCGCGATCTTCGATATGGACGGCGTGCTCTATCGCGGAGCGCAGGTCATGCCGTACGCGCGCGAAGCGCTCACGCGCCTGCGCCGCGCGAAGTGGGATGTCTTCTTCGCCACGAACAACTCGACCGCGACGCGCGACGAGTACCTTGCGCGCCTCGAGCAGCTCGGACTCGGCGGCGACCGCGAGCACATCGTCACGAGCGGCTATGCGACCGCGCACTATCTGGAGCGGCGCCGTCCCCGGTCGAGTGACGTGCTGGTGATCGGCGCCGACGGCCTGCGCGAGGAGATCCGCGCGGTCGGCATTCACGTCCGTGCGGCGGCCGATCTTCCCGGTCACCTGCCTCCGCCGAACGCTGCAGCCGACGGCGTGGATCCAGGCGCGATGCGCCGCTACCTCGTCGGCCTCAAGCTGCCGCCGCCACCGGACACCGTGGTCGTGGGCCTCGACCTCCACCTCACGTACGCGAAGATCGCCGAAGCGCAGCGCGCGGTGATCGCGGGCGCGCACTTCGTGTGCTCCAACCGCGACCGCGCCTATCCCGTCGAAGGCCGGCTGCTGCCCGGTGCGGGGACCATCGTGGCGGCGATCGAGGTCGCCACCGGAGCGCGCGCCATCTGCATCGGGAAGCCGGAGCCGTTCCTCTTCGAAGAGGCCATCCGCCGCGCGGGGAAGGACGGGGAGCGGGTCGTCGTGGTCGGAGATTCGACCGACTACGACATGGTGGCGGCGCACCGTGTCGGCGCGACCGGCGTGCTCATCACCACGGGGCTCACGGAAGAAGGTTCGCTGGACCGCGCCGCGGGCGACGCGGTCCCCGACCGCGTCGTCCGCACGCTGGAAGAGCTCTTCGCCCTACCTGAGTTCGCCGGGAGTTAGTCCTCCCAGCTGATCCCGATCGGGTCCGGTGTGACCGGCTCGATCTCCCAGCTCACTCCGCAGTCCGGAAGCTCGGGCTGGAGGTCGCCGAGGTCCGTCCAGGCCGTTCCGCGGGGCTGTCCGACGGTCGTCGCCGCAGCCGTGCTGGACGTCGCGCTGAGAGCAACGGCGATCGCCGCCGTCACGACGAGTGCCTTGAGTGCCTTTTTGATGTCCATTCCTGACCCCTTTAGCTCGCGACCTTTACGGCCTCGAGCGCCTGCTGGTAGACGTGCTGGTGACCGCGAACGGGTGCCTTGCCGCGCGCGGCGCGCCGACGTTCTTCGATAACGACCTGGATGAACGCTTCGACCACGACTGGGTTGAACTGGGTGCCGGAGTTCGCGCGAAGCTCGCGGAGCGCCTGCTTGGGGCGAAGCGCGATGCGGTACGGCCGCTCGCTCGTCATCGCGTCGTACGAATCGGCGACCGAGATGATCTGTGCGGCGAGCGGGATCTCGCTGCCCTTGAGCCCGGCCGGGTAACCCGAGCCATCGAAGTTCTCGTGGTGTGCGAGCACGATCGGGCGGATGCGGTCGAGCATCGGCACGTTGCCGAGAAGGCTCGCGCCGATCGTCGGGTGGGCGCGCATCTCGACCCACTCGTCTTCGGTGAGCTCGGCCGGCTTGGAGAGCAGTGATTCGGAGACCCCGATCTTGCCAACGTCGTGGAACAGGGCGCCGAGCTTGATCGCGGCGATCTCGTCGGCGCCGAGCCCGAGCTTGCGGCCGACGTCGACGGAGTAATGCATCGTCGTCGCCGCGTGTCCGGATAGATGCGACTCCTTGGCCTCGAGGGCTCCGATGAGCGCGCCAATCACCGACACATGCGACTGCTCGAGCCGATCGTTGGTTTGGCGGAGGAGCTCGTTGACTGTGCTGAGCTCCTCATTCCGCTGTCGAACCTCCGTGGACTTTGCCATGTATAGACGGAAGGAGAACCACGCGACGCAGAGGGGGACCGTGAAGACGAACACACCGAAGAGGCCCAGCGCCTGGTACGCGAGCGCGAGTGCCGCGCCCTGCACCGCGGTTGCGCCGAAGTTCACGGGCATCCAGCTGTAGTTCGTGCGCCACACCGAGACGACGCTCTGGCCTTCCGACATCGCGATCGCGACCGCGGTGAGAGAGGTGTTCACGAGGAAGTACGCGCCGGCCGAGAGTGCCACGGCGACGAGCGTCGGCCCGATCGCGCTCGGTGGGGTCATGCCGCCGATGAGCCGGTAGAGCTCGCCGGCGGCGAACGCCGACAGCGCGAACGAACCGAAGTTGAATGCCGCTTTGCGTAGTGGCTTGCGACGCGGTGTGATCGAGTTCACCAGCGCCTGCGCAAGACTGACCCACACCGCCGCACCGGTTCCGTAGAGCACGTACGCCGCGATCACGGCCGCGAATGAGACCGAGATCGCGCTCGACCGGAACAGGAAGACGGGTACGCGCTGGGCGACGCATGCAAGCGCGACCAGCACTGCGAGCATGATCGGGTCGAGCGTGTCCGTCCTCTGCGTGCTCGACGCGGCCATGAGCGCGATCAGACCGGCGAAGGCCACCGTTCCGACGTAGAGATCGATCCGCCCTTTCACGAATGTGCCTCCCATGTGACGCTCTCCCAGGTAACGCTCTCCCATGACACGCTCTCCCATGTGACGCCCTCCCAAGTGACGCTCTCCCATGTGATGCCTTCCCACGTGACGCCGTCCCAGTTCACGTCGCCTGACACTTGACCGCTCTCGACAAGTACCCGCACGAGCACCGCGGATGGAGCCACGCCTGCGTTCACCGACGCCGGGCGTGTCGCGAGCGCATCGACCGCGTTGACCGCGGGCGTGCGCGTACCGTTGACCTCGCGACCGCCCGCGACGAGCGCGCCTTTCACCTGCGTCGGCGAGTACCCGGTGTGCCCCTGCAGAACCAGCGCGGCAACGCCGGCGGCCATCGCGCTCGACGCTGAGGTGCCGCTGAGTCGGGCGTAGGCCGATGCATTCGACTCGCCGTCCTTGTCGAGTGCCACTCCCGCCACGCGCAGCGAGACGACGTGCTCGCCTGGCGCGAGCACGTCTGGCTTGGCGAACCCATCGCGCGTCGGACCGCGGCTGCTGAAGGACGACTCGCGGTCGTCTCCCGTCCCCGGGGTCCCTTGGTCGGCAAGCGATCCGACCGTGATTACGAACGGGTCTGCCCCAGGCATGTTGACGGTGCGCGGGGCCGGGCCGTCGTTGCCAGCCGCGGCGACGACCGCGATCCCGGCGAACCACGCAGACTCGACAACACCCGAGAGAAGCGATTGCTGGTACGAGGTGGTCTGCTTCGCGCCGAACGAAAGGTTAAGGACGCGGATCCGATACGCGGAGCGGTTGTGCAGCAGCCAATCGAAGGCGGCCAGGACCGAGTGCATCGTCCCGCTGCCCTTCTGATCGAGCACGCGCAGCGAGACGATCTTCGCGTCCGGCGCGACGCCCTTGAACGAGTCGCCGTGAGCGGCGATGAGCCCGGCGACGAACGTGCCGTGGCCGCTTGGGTCGAGCCGCGTGGCGCCATCGCCTACGAAGTCGATCTGTGCGACCACCGATCCCGCCAGATCGGGATGAGCCGCGACGCCGGTATCCATGAGCGCGACGGTCACGCCCTGGCCGGTGGCCCTCGACCAGGCACGCACGGCGTTGACCACTTGGGGACCAGGGCTGGGCTTCCCGTTGCCCTTCTCGAACTCCTTCACCTTGCCGACCGCGGTGACGGTCGTGTCGGCAGCGATGAACGCCACGCGCGGGTCACTCTGGAGCGAGCGGACCGCGGCCTCGGAGAGCCGTGCCGTGACCACGTCGATCGTGTCGAGGGCTGCGACATCGGTTGCCCCAGCTGCCAGAGCTTCGGCCGCGATCGCCCCGGCGGCACCGTGGCCGACGCGAACGAGCGCGTAGCCGCCGGAGGCGAATGCGGGGTCGACGGGAGCCTGGGTCCAGTTGGTGCCGGGGGCGGCTGCGAGGAGGAGAACGGACACGGCGAAGACAGCGACAAACCGCCGCAATGCCCCACCTCTGCGCCCCGTCATGTCCCCCAAATCTCCCAACCGAGTACTACCCGCCAGTGACGAGGAGGTCATCCCCTGTCTGGGTGATGTTCACCGAAGCAGGCGAGCGCGCAATGGTTTGCGAGGCGTCCGAGCGTAGGTCGAAACGAGTGCGACACGGCTCGGGTAGCGGGTTCCATCACGTTCATGAGATCTCGCCGCAAACCGCGCGGCGAGCTAGTCCGTGTTGATTACCGAGGCCGGTGTTTGCTAGCCAGCCTTCGCGTACAGGCCGGGCGAACCAGGATCACCGCTGCTATTTGCGCTTGATGCGCTGGAAGAGCTCGCGCGTCGCGGCCTCGGGCTCGGCGCCGAGGTCGCGGCGGAGCATCGCCTCGAGGGCCTGGTAGTGACGCATGGCGAGTGCGGCATCGCCGGACTCGTGATGCGCGCGCATCAGCAGGCGATGCGCCTCCTCGTCGTACGGCTCGCGCGCCAACAGCTTTTCGAGCGGACGGATCGCCTCGCGCGGCTCTTTCCACTCGAGCTCGAGCGTCGCGAGCTCCTTCGCGGCCGCGACCAGCTGGCGATTCGTCTCCTCGCGCTGCCGATCGATCCAGGGAGCGCTCAGGTCGGCGAGGAATTCTCCGCGATGCACCGCGACCGCCGCGCGCAGGTGCTGGACGGCCTCACGCGATCTCCCCGCATCCCGCGCTTCACGGCCCCGGCGCAGGGAACGGCGGAAGACCTCCAGGTCGACGTGGATCGAGAGTGGCAGCGCGAGCCGGTAGCCCTCCTCGGTACGCATGACGCTCGTCGCTTCGGATGCGCCCGCCGACGCGAGCGCCTTGCGGAGCGCGTGCAGCGTGAAGTGAAAGTTCGAGAGCGCCGACGCGGCGTCGGTCTCCGGCCACAGGTGGGCAACGAGCTCGTCGCGCGAGATCGCCCGCTGGCGATCGAGGAGGAGCACCGCGAAGAGCTCCTTTGCTTTGCTCGTTCGCCAGCCGCGGTCGCTGATGCGCGCGCCGCTCGCGCGCAGCTCGAACGGGCCGAGCAGGAACGCCTGGATGCTCTCCGCGGCTGCGGAAGACATGCCCTGGGCGCTCGCAGGTACGACGGGAGCGGGCTGCAGGAGCAGTGCGAGGGCGCGAGTCTCGTCCGGAGGTAATTCGAGCTCGGGCAATCGCTGACGCAGCGCGTCGCTGAGGGCCGGGCGGAGCAACAGGAAGTCGCGATAGCGCTCGGCGGCGACGGCCCGCAGCGCCGGGTTGGTGGCTTCGACCATCCAGTCGGCGACGGCGGTCGCGAGGAGAGTGGCCTTTACCTCGAGGTAGCGGGCACCGATCGCACCGGCCGACGCGCGCGCTTCGCCGTACGCCTTGAACGCCCCATCGCGGTCGCCTTCAGCCTCGAGGATCGAGCCCCGCGCCATCGCCACACGGATACCCGCGACCGGCCCCGACGATGACGCGGCGATCGCCTCCGCGGCGCGCAGCGCGTCGTGTGCAGAGGTCGCCTCTCCGCGGATCGCGCGCAGCTCCGCCGCGGTCGCGTGCAGCTCGGCGATGATGCGATCGTCGCCTTGGTCGCGGCTCAGCTCGATCCCGGCGCGGTACACCTCCTCGACGGCACCGCGCTCGGAGGTGAGCGCGTGAACGGTCATGAGCGTCGCGCACATGGCGGCTTGCGCCAGGCGGAGGTCGTTGGCGCTCGCGATCTCGAGCGTTTGCCTGAGCGTGTCGAGCGCCTCCGCGGTGTCCCCGCGGCGTGTGCGGACATCGACGAGGCCGGCCTCGGCCCAGCAGAGCGCGTTGACGTCCGCGGTCTTCTGCTGGAGCGCGAGCGCACGAAGGTACGTTCGCTGCGCGACGTCGAACTCGCCAAGGAGGTGATGGAGCTGCGCGAGGGCGAGGGCTTCGGCGAGCTCGCCGGCCCGGTCAGAGAGAAGCGCGAAGATCGCCTCGGCTTTGAGGTGCGCGGTGGTCGCCTGCTCGAGCTCGCCGAGATCGGCATGACAGCCACCGATCAGATGCCACATCCACGCCGCCTGTGAGGACGCTCCTTCCCCGATGAGCGCTTGCGCCTCGCGAACCTGCGCGAGCGCCTCGCGTGGGCGTCGCAGGTAGCGGAGCGCTTGCGCCGACCACGTGAGCGCGCGCGCCAGGCCGTCCTCGTCCCGTGCGCGCCTGAGCTGATCGGCCGCGTCGCGGTAGTGCGCGAGCGCGCGCTCATAGTCGCCGCGCACGCGATGGAGCAGACCGCGAAGGAGCAGCACCCACGGAAGCCGCCGCTCGACGCCTGGCGGGAACCCGTCGAGCCAGCGCTGCAGCGTGGCGACCTCGCTCCCCCGCAGGACACGCTCGCCGTGATCGCGCACGAGCTCAGCTGCGCGCTTGTGTTCGCCCGCTTGTTGCAGATGATGGATCGCCCGATCGATGTCGCCGCGCGCGAGCGCGCGCTCGGCGTGACCGCGATGCAATTCGACGATCTCGCCCGCCGGCAGGAGCTCGCGTGCGCGCGCCCGGAGAAACTCCGCGAACAAAGGCTGGAAGCGATGGCCGGCGCCCGCCGCGGAGTCCCGCACCACCAGTCCGGCCTGTTCCAACGCGGACACAAGCTCCCGCGAGGCGCCCCCCGCGGACACCGACTCGTCCTCTTCGAGACGCTCGAGGAGCGACCAGCGAAGGAGCGTGTCCTGATCCTCACGCGAACCGCGACCGAGGACCTCGCTGTTGAAGTACGCGTACAGCTCCGCCCCGCTTCCGCGGAACTCGCCGAGCTCACGCCAGCCGCGCTCGCGAACGAAGGCCGCGGCCAGCCGGAGGCCCGCGGGCCAGCCGCCGGTCCGGGCGTAGATCGCGTCGATGGCGTGCTCGGGCAGATCGAGACCGAACTCGCCCCGTAGGAGCTCGATCGACTCGGAACGCGTGAACGCGAGCTCCGCCGCGGAGATGTCCAGCACCGAGCCTGCGAGCCGCCAGCGCGGGAGGCCTCCGAGCTGCGGCGTGCGCCGGGTGGCCAGAACAAGGTGCGCGTTGTCAGGAAGGAGCTCGATGAGCTCGCTCCCGAAGGTCGCGAGCTGCGCGCCGCCTTGCACGCTCGGGTGGTCGTCCACGAAGAAGACCAGATCGCCAAGAGGCGCGAGCTCATCGGCAAGGGCCTGCGCGAGCTGCGGGAGCTTTCGCTCGAGCCGCCGCCCACGGTCGAGTGAGGACAGGAGCTGCTCACCGAACTCCGCATCGTCGCGGCGCAGCGCGCCGACCAGGTCGGTAAAGAGGACGAGCGGGTCCTCGTCGCCGCGCTGCAGCGTGAGCCAGGCCATACGCCGGCCCGACGCGCGGAGCAGGTCCGCGTGCTGCGCAAGGAGCGTGGTCTTGCCGTAGCCGGCTGCCGCATGAACGAGCGTGAGGCGATGCCGCTCGGCGCCGCCGAGCCGCTCGAGCAGCCGTTGCCGCTGCAGCAGCGGAAGCGGGAGCGACGGTGGCGCGTAGCGCGTGCGATCGGGCCTGCGGCTCGCGACGGTCAAGCCGCTAAGGATGCACTCCGACCGCGTTCAAGAGGGTGGCGGTCCCGTAGCCAAGGAAGAAACAGCCGGGGATCGTGAGCACCCAAGCGGTCACGATCCGGCCGGCGATGCCCCAGCGGACCGCCGAAAGACGTCGCGTGGATCCGACGCCGAGGATCGCGCCCGAGATCGCGTGGGTAGTGGATATAGGAATGCCGAACCGAGTCGCGATCTCGATGACCGTCGCGGCCGATGTCTCGGCGGCGAACCCGCTGACGGGAGTGAGCGCGGTGATGCGCATGCCCATCGTCTTGATGATCCGCCAGCCGCCGGTCGCCGTCCCAAGTCCGATCGCGACCGCGCACACGACCTTCACCCAATCCGGGATGTAGAAACCTGGCCCGGTCGGCACCGCGCCGTACGCGGCGAGCGCCAGCGCGATCACGCCCATCGTCTTCTGCCCGTCGTTGCCGCCATGGCTGAACGCCATGTACGCACTCGAGAGGATCTGCGCCCGCCCGAAGAAACGGGTGACGAGTCGATAGCTCACGTGCCGGAGGCCCCAGTACAGGGCGAGCATCAAGGCGTATCCGAAGATGAACGCGACGAGTGGCGAGTACACGATGCCGAAGGAGGTCTTCTGCAGGCCCGGCGCGATGATGACGTCCAAGCCATGCGCCGAGACAGCGGCGCCAATGACGCTGAAGATGAGCGCGTGGCTCGACGAAGTCGGTAGCGCGGCAACGAATGTGATGAGGTCCCAGATGATCGCCCCGACAAGCGCGGCCACGACCAGATCCTGGGTGACCACCTTCGCATCGACGATCCCGTTTCCGACGGTCTTGGCGACGGCTTCTCCCGATAGCGCGCCGACGAGGTTGAGTCCGCCGGCCATAAGGATCGCTTGTACCGGCGTGAGCACGCGGGTGGCTATGACCGTCGCGATCGCGTTCGCCGCGTCGTGGAATCCGTTGACGAACTCGAAGCCAACGCCGAGAAGCACCACCAGAACGAGCAGGACGGTGCCGTTGTCCAACTAGCTGTGCTTCACCATGATGGTCTCGACGATATTGGCGACATCCTCGCAGCGGTCAATCGCGACCTCGACCAAGGAGTAGATGTCCTTCCACTTGATGATCTCGATCGCGTCGTCGGTACCGGCGAAGAGCTCAGCGACCGCTTCCCTCCAGATCTGATCACCTTCGTTCTCGAAGGTGTGGATCTTGATCCAGTGGGGCTCGAGGTTCTTCAGGCCCGCTAGGTTCTTCAGCATTGAAAGCATCTCGGTCGCCGCGGACACCAGGACCTTTGCTTGACGTCCCGCCGGCGGACGGATGCTCTTCACCTTGAAGAGCTGCACGAGCTCGGAGACGTCGTAGCAAACATCGGTGACGTCATCGATCTTGCTGGCGAGGCCGAGGATGTCCTCGCGATCGAGCGGGGTGACAAACGTCTCGTTCAGATGCCGCACGATCTCGTGATTGAGCTTGTCCCCGTGGTGCTCGATCGCGTGGATGTCGCGCACCTTGTTCTCGACGTCGGTGAAGTCCCCGAAAAGCTTGGCGAGCGCCTCCGCCGCCTCGACGGCGTTCTGGGCTGCCTGCTCGAACAGAACGAAGAACTCGCCCTTCTTGGGCAGGAGGGATAGACGCACTTCCGCCTCCTTTGCGGGAAATAGTGCCAAACGTTCGGGCGCCCCCGGCGAATACCTTTAGGCGATCTCCCGGCGGATGCGCTCGCCGATCCTGGCGAGCGCCTCGTCCGTGGGGGCGTAGGTCCTCGGTGGCGCCGGATAGATGCGCACCAGACCATCTCCGGCGACGCGCGGGAGCACGTGGACGTGCACGTGAAACACCTCCTGGCCGGCGGGCGCGCCGTTCGACTGCCACAGGCTCTGGCCCTCGGGCTGATACGCCCGGCGTACGGCGCGCGTCACCCGCACCGTGGACCAGGCGAGCTCCGCGGCTGTCTCCTTGTCGAGGTTGTCGAAGCTTGCGACGTGGGCTCTCGGCAGCACCAGAACGTGGCCGTCGTGTGGTTGGCGGAGGTCGACGATGGCGATGGTCAGCCGGTCTTCGAGCACGAAGACGGCTGGGATCTCGCGAGCGGCCGCCTGGCAGAAGACGCAATGACTCATGCGCTACGACCGACCACGGTAGGGAATGTCAACACGGAGTAACTGGTTGTCGCAATCGAGGGGCCTTGCCGCTTGGGGTGTGGCTCAGCAGGGGAGAGCTACCGCCGCTGGCACGGGGTTTGCTCAAGCGCTCGCCAGACGACCTCGCCGCGGGGCGAAAGAAAGAGGAAAACGGTGGTGCTCTTCGCGATCGGACTCATGGCGGGTATCGCACTCGGGATGATCATCGTCGGCTTCCTCGCGATCGGCGCGTACGAACGAG
>WNGI01000825.1_pt1 | contig 26130 bp, 28 predicted proteins | sample 5400621 | NCBI WGS metagenome assembly WNGI01 (sample SAMN13153374, study PRJNA577476) | soil metagenome | isolation source: 20 cm soil or saprolite under Garry oak tree replicate 1 | place: USA:California | collected 2016-06-15 | reverse complement strand
GCCGACTGGCCGAAGATCGAAGGCGGGCATATCCACCCTGGTCGCTCGTTCTCGCACGTCGAAGACGCCGCCAACAGCCACGTCGCGGTCGTCAACACCAAGCTCGCCGAGAACCTGTTCGGCCAACGCGACCCGATGGCGCGGCGCATCAAGATCAGCGGCGTGCCGTACGACGTGATCGGCGTGTACGACCCGCCGCCCCACCTGTTCGGCGGGGACGACCAGCCTCAGGCCATGATCCCGCACGGGACCTTCACCAAGGACCTGCAGTACTGGCGCGGCTGGATGGATATGTTCGTCGTCCCCCAGGACTCGGTCTCCGTCGAGCGCGCGATGGACGACGTCACCATGGCCCTGCGGACGATGCGTGGGCTCCGGCCGGGGCAGCGGAACAACTTCGATGCGGTCACGCAGGAAGTCTACGTGAAGGCGATCAACAGCTTCACGCTGGTGGCGCGGGTGCTGATGATCGCGCTCTCGATGGTGGGCCTGATGGTCGGGGGCATCGGGGTCGTCGCCATCATGATGATTTCGGTTACGGAGCGCACTCGGGAAATCGGCGTGCGCAAGGCGCTGGGCGCCACGCGGCGCGAGATCCTGTGGCAGTTTCTGGTCGAGGCGGCGACCCTGACGCTGGTCGGCGGGGTGATCGGCATGATCGTGGGCTGGCTCATTTCGCTGGTGCTCGCCGGCGCGACGCCGGTTCCCGCTTACGTGCCGCTCGGCTCCGTCGTGCTCGCCCTGGGCGCCGCCGCCGTCACCGGCCTGCTGTTCGGCATCTATCCCGCGAGCAAGGCGTCGCGTCTCGACCCCGTCGAGGCGCTGCGCTACGAATAGGTGGCGTTCTGGGAGGCCGTGCGGCTCGCGCTGCAGACCATCCGAGCCCAAAAGCTCAAGAGCGCCTTCTCGATCATCGGCGTGTTCATCGGCGTGATGTTTCTCATCGCGGTGGTGTCGGTCGTGCAAGGGATGAACCGCTACATGACCGACAAGTTCGCCGGGACGCTCCTCGGCGTGAATACGTTCCGGCTGCGGCAGTTCCCTGACGTACAGCTCGGCAACGTGACCGACTCGACGTGGCGGCTGTGGCGCCGGCGGCCGCGCGTGACCTACGACGACGCGCAGGCCGTTGTGGGCGGCGTCAGGATCCCAGTGCTCGCCGCGTGGGAGTCGAGCACCCGCACCACGCTCATGGCCGGGCGCAAGCAAGCCAGGGACGTGGAGGTCACTGCGGCGACCGAGCTCTACTTCGACATCCGCTCCCTCGCCGTCGAGCGGGGCCGCCCCTTCACGGGACAGGAGGTTCAAGCCGGAGTGCCGGTGCTCGTGCTCGGGTACGAGCTGGCCGACAAGCTGTTCGAGGGTCAGGATCCGATCGGCCGCGAGGTGAAGGTCTTCGACCTCCCCTATCGGGTGATCGGGGTGGTCGAGAAACAGGGCAACCTGTTCGGCCTGTCGCTCGACAAGTTCGCGGTGGCCCCGGCGAGCGCCCCACTCAAGCGCTACGTCGGCGAGCCGCGCGTGGTGGACGCCGTGGCGATGAAGGCGCGCTCGCAGCCCGAGATGCGCGAGGCCATGGCGCAGGCCGAGGGGATCATGCGCAACCGGCGCCACTTGCGGCCGCGCCAGGCCGACGATTTCAGCCTGGAAACCGCTGACGAGGTGCTGGATTTCTGGGGGAAGATCAGCCGTATCCTGTTCGTGGCGCTGCCGGGCCTGGTGGCCGTATCGCTCGTCGTCGGGGGCATCGTCATCATGAACATCATGCTGATGGGTCGTCCTGGGCATCGGACTGGCGGGCGCGGTGGCCGCGCTGACCCCGCTCCCCGCGGCGGTCGCGCCCTGGTCGATCCTGGTCGGCATCGTCCTGGGCGGCGGCGTCGGGGTCATCGCCGGTGTCTACCCGGCGAGCCGCGCCGCGCGACTCGATCCGATCGCCGCCCTGCGGCACGAGACGTGATCGCCCTCTTCGAAGGGGTCGGCATCGCGCTCGATTCGCTGCGCGGCAACAAGCGGCGGGCGGCGTTGACGATTTTGGGCGTCGCCATCGGTGTGGCGGTCGTCATGGTAATCGCCGCGATGATCAGCGGGATCAACCAGAGCGTCTCGAGCGTAATCGAATCCATCGCCCCGCGGACGTTTCTCGTGTGGCGCTTCTTCCAGGGGGGGGTGAACGTCTCGGACGGCTCCGACGAATCCAGCCCCTGGCGGCGGAACCCGGAGATCGTGGAGGTCGAGGCGGACCGGATCGCCCTGCTGGCCTCCGTGCGCTACGTCACCCGGCGCGACGAAAGCGCCGCGACCGTGGAGTACGGCGACCGGCGCCTCGAGTCGGTGGACGTGTCGGGGTTGTCCGCGCAGTGGGTAGAGGTGAACGGCGGTGACGTCCATCCCGGGCGCACGTTCACGCGACTGGAAGATCTGGCCAACGATGCCGTCGCGGTCATCAACACGAAGCTCGAGGAGCAGTTGTTCCGCGGGCGCGACCCGATCGGCCAGACGATCCACGTCGCCGGCGCCTCGTTCAAGGTGATCGGCGTCTATGTACCGCCGCCGAACCTCTTCAGCGGCGCGACGCCCCCGTTCGTCGGCATCCCCCACGGCGCGTTCGTCAAGCACGTGCCGTACAAGAAGGGATGGATGCGGCTCGCGGTCGCGCCGGCGCCCGCCTACACCCAGCAGCAGGCGATGGACGAAGTGGTGGCCGCGCTCCGCTCGCTGCGGGGGCTCAAGCCGGGACAGGAAAACAACTTCTCGATCGTCACGCAGGACAAGCTGCTGGACTCCTGGAACAAGGTTACCGGCATGTTCTTCCTCGTGATGCTGGTGCTCTCGTCCATCGCGTTAATGGTCGGGGGCGTCGGCGTGGTCGCGATCATGATGATTTCGGTGACCGAGCGCACGCGGGAGATCGGCGTCCGCAAGGCGCTCGGAGCGACGCGGCGCGCGATCCTGTGGCAGTTCCTCGTCGAGGCCTCGACCCTCACCCTGGTGGGGGGCGCCGTCGGGATGCTCGTGGGCGGCGGCGTCGCGTTCACGGTCTCGCGCTTGACGCCGATCCCGGCGCACGTGCCGCTGTGGTCCGTTCTCGCGGCACTCGCCGCCTCCGCCCTCACGGGGGTCGGCTTCGGACTGTATCCGGCCAACAAGGCGGCGAGATTGGATCCGGTGGAAGCATTACGTTACGAATAGCTTCCAGCGCCATGCCCCTCTCCGAAGCGATCCTCGAGGCCCTCCAGACCGCGTGGAGCCACAAGCTCCGCTCGTTCTTCACGCTGCTCGGGATCATCGTGTCGGTCGGCTTCCTCGTGGCGGTCGTGGCCGTCATCCAGGGGATGAACGCGTACGTGCGCGAGCGCATCGCGGGCGCGATCGTCGGGGTGAACGCCTTTCAGATCCGCCGGGACCCGATCCAGGTCGGGTTCATCGACGACGAGGAATGGAGGAAAATCCAACGCCGGCCGATCATCGCGCCCGAAGACGTCTCCTACGTGGCACGGGCGCTGCCCGACGCGCAGGCGATCTCCCTGCAATCCGGGTGGCCGACCCCGATGGCGGACGTGCAGTGGCGGAACCGCACGGTGGGGGATGTCCTCGTCTTCGGCGTCACGCCGCCGTTCGTCGTCGTGCAGGACTACGCCTTCGCGGCCGGGACGCCATTCACCGACGTGGACCAGCGGCAGCGGCGGCTCGTCGCGGTGCTCGGCTTCGACGTGGCCGAGAAGCTGTTCGGCGCGCCCGAGCTCGCCGTCGGGAGCGCCATTCGCGTCCGCGGTGCGCAGGTCACGGTCAAGGGTGTCATCGCCAAGAAGGGCACGGTGCTGGGGCAGTCCTGGGACGGGTTCGTCATGCTCCCGCTCACGACCTTCGAGGCGCTGTACGGACGGCGTCAGACCACCGTGATCTCGGTCAAGATGCCGGCGGCCGCGGGCGTGGCGGACGGTATGCTCCGCGCCGAGGAGGCGATGCGTATCGCGCACCGGCTCCGGCCGGGACAGGAGGACGACTTTACGGTCGATACCGGCGAGGGGTTGATCGCGTTTTGGGCCAAGCTCACCCGGGTGATCTTCACGGTCGTGCCCGCCGTGGTGGCGATCGGAATCGTGGTGGGCGGCATCGTGATCATGAACATCATGCTGATGAGCGTCACCGAGCGGACGCGCGAGATCGGGATCCTCAAGTCGCTCGGTGCGTCCCGGCGCGACATTCGGCGCCAGTTCCTCGCGGAGTCGGCCATGCTCTCCCTGCTCGGCGGCGTCGCCGGACTGCTCGGCGGCAGCGCGCTCGCCGCCCTGGTGGAGATCGCTTCACCTCTGCCCGCCCGCGTGACGGGGTGGTCCGTGGCCGTGGCGCTCGGCCTCGGCGTCAGCGTGGGCATCGTGTTCGGCGTCTACCCGGCGCACCGCGCGGCGCGCCTCGACCCGATCGAAGCCCTGCGCGCCGAGTAGCATGGCGCTCCACTCCATCCGTGAAGGCTGGCTGATCGCGGTCGACCAGCTCCGGGTCAATAAGCTGCGCTCCGGGCTCACCATCCTCGGCGTCGTCATCGGGATCGCCACGGTCATGGCCATGGCGTCGATCGTGGCGGGCTTCCGGGAGCAAATCGTCAACACGCTCGAGGTCGTCGGACCCACCACGTTTCGCGTCCTCCGGTTTTTCTCGTCGACACCGCTCAATCCGGACGCCTTGCCGCGCGAGGTACGGATCCGGCCGGCCCTGACCCCACAGGAGGCCGAAGCGATCGCTCGCTTGCCCGAGATCCACTACGCGGCGATCTGGACGCAGGTGTTCCACCGCTTCGAGTACGCCGGGAACCGCACCCAGGTCCTCGGGGTGTTCGGCGCCGACGATCGGTACATGGAAATCCTGGGCGGCGGGTTGGTCGCGGGCCGGGTGTTCACGACGGCGGAGCTGCGGAGCGGGGCGCCCGTGGCGATCATCGAGCAGCGCACCGTGGACCGGCTGTTCGGGACGCGCGATCCGATCGGGGAGGTCGTCCGGATCGGCGGCCGCCCCTTCCGCGCGGTCGGGGTGTGGCAGCGGCCCACCAACATCTTCGAGGTGCCGGGTGCGCCCGAGATCGCGGGCATCGTGCCGTTCGAGGCGGCACACGCGCGCTTCCCGATCGACCGGGTGAACGGCCTGATCATCCTCGTCAAGCCCCGGCCCGAGGTGAGCGTTGCGCGTGCGATGGACGCCGCCACGCTGCAGCTGCGGCGCCTCCGGGGGTTGCGGGTCGGCGAGCCCAACACCTTCGACTTGCTGACGTCGGATCAGGTCCTCGGCATCTTCGACAGCCTGACGTTCGCGTTCTTTTTCGTCATGCTCGTGCTCTCGAGCATCGCGCTCCTCGTGGGGGGGATCGGGGTGATGGCGATCATGATGGTGTCGGTGACGAGCCGAACGCGGGAGATCGGACTGCGCAAGGCCATGGGCGCGACGCGCCGGGATGTCCTGTGGCAGTTCCTGGTGGAGGCGGCGACGCTGACCTTGATGGGCGGCATCCTCGGCATCATCGTGGGGATCGGCACCGGCGAGTTCCTCAAGCGCCTGCTCGACTTCAGCACAACCGTGCCGGTGTGGAGCGCCGCGATCGCGACGGTCGTGTCGATCGTGGTCGGGCTCGTCTTCGGGATCGCGCCGGCGGCGCGCGCCGCCAGGCTGGACCCGGTGGAGGCGTTGAGGTACGAATGACAAACAGTGCGGAGTGCGGAATGCGGAATGCGGAATTGCAGGTCAGGGTTCGATCGCTGGGGCCAGCGATGGGACGCGACACCCGCACGGTCCATTCCGCACTCCGCACTCCGCATTCCGCACTCTGCGAGGAACCATGACCTCCCACGAAGTGGATCTTCTCGCGATCGCCGCTCACCGCGATGATGCGGAACTCACCTGCGGTGGCACCCTCGCCAAGGCCGTACGGGCGGGCCATCGCGTCGGGATCCTCGACCTGACCCAGGGGGAGACCGGCACCCGCGGCGACGCGGCCACGCGAGCCGCGGAGGCCGAGCGCGCCGCGCGGACGCTCGGCGTGCAGCTGCGGCTCAATGCCGGGCTCCCCGATGCCCACCTGGAAAACAATGAGGCGTCACGCCTGAAAGTCGTCACCCTGATCCGTGAGGCACAGCCGCGTGTCGTGATTCTTCCCTTCCCGGTCGGCCGGCACCCGGACCATCGCATCGCGTCCGAGCTGGGCCGCGACGCCTGCTATCTCGCCGGGCTCGCGAAGTACGGACCCGCGGGCGCGGCCGCCCCGCACCGGCCGTTCAAAGTCCTGTACGCCCTTGCCTACCGCGAGGACCCGGTGAAGCCGTCGTTTGTCGTGGACATCTCCGACAGCTTCGACACGAAAATGGCGGCGATCCGCTGCTACGCGTCACAGTTCGACGGCGCCAAGGCGGCAGGGGAGATCCACCCCACGGGGCAGGATCTCTACGAGCTGATCCGGATCCAGTCGGCACACTACGGCTCGCTGATCCGCGCGGCGTACGGCGAGCCGTTCTTCTGCCACGAAACGCTCGCCGTCGACGACGTCGTACGGCTTGGCGTGCAATCCCTCTAGCTTCTAGATTCCCCGCATGCCCAAGCGCCTGGTCTACCTCGACAACGCGGCCACCACGCCGGTACGCCCGGAGGTGCTCGAGGCCATGCTGCCCTATCTGGGGCCGGACGCCTTCGGGAATCCATCCTCCCCCCACCGCTTCGGGCGGGCGGCGCGGGCCGGCGTGGAGGAGGCGAAGCGCAGCATCGCCGCGGCGCTCGGTGTCGACCCGGGCCAGGTGATCTTCACCTCCGGCGGCACCGAGGCGGACAACCTGGCGGTGATCGGATGCGCGCTGGCGGCGCGCGAGCGCGGGGGTCCGTTTCGCGTCGCGGTGTCGGCGATCGAGCACAAGGCGGTGCTGGGGGCGGCGCATGCGGTGGCGCGTCTCGGGGGCGAGGAGATCATTCTCCCCGTAAACGGACTCGGCGAGGTGTCGGAAGACGCCCTGGGCGAGGCGCTCGCGCGGGGCGTGGCCGTGGTGAGCGTGATGTGGGTGAACAACGAGATCGGCGTGGTCCAGCCGGTCGGCCGGCTCGCGGCGCGATGTCGCGAGGCCGGCGTCCCGCTCCACGTGGACGGGGTGCAGGCCTTCGGAAAGATCCCCGTGTCGCTGCACGACGTCGCCTGCACGCTCTTCACGGTCTCCGGCCACAAGATCGGCGCCCCCAAGGGCATCGGGGCCTTGGTGGTGCGCGATCGCCACGCCGTCGAAGCGATCATCCACGGCGGCGGCCAGCAGTTCGGGATCCGGCCGGGCACGGAGAACGTGCCGGGGATCGTGGGGCTCGGGGCGGCCGTGGAGCTCGCGGTGCGCGAGCAAACGGCGTTCGCCGCCCGTGCGGCGGCGCTGCGCGACGAGCTCGAGCGCCGGCTGCTCGCCGTCGTGCCCGACGGCGTGATCAACGGTGCTCACGGCTGGCGGGCCCCCCACGTCACGAGCGTGTCGATTCCCGGTACCGACAGCGAGGCGCTGCTGATGCACCTCGACCTCGCGGGGATCGCCTGCTCCTCGGGTTCCGCGTGCTCGACCGGGGCGGTCGAGCCGTCGCACGTGCTCACGGCCATGGGCGTGCCGCGCGAGCTGGGCGTCGCGGCCCTGCGGTTCTCGTTCGGCAAGCAGAACACGGTGGAGGACGTCGACGCGGTCATCGGGGCCCTGCCCAAGATCGTGGAGAAGGTACGGGCCCTGTCGGCGGTGCTGCACCGGTGAGGGACCGCGTTCTCGTCGCGATGTCGGGCGGCGTGGACTCGTCCGTAGCCGCCGCCTTGCTGGTGGAGGCGGGGTACGACGTCGTCGGCGCCACCATGAAGCTGTTCTGCTACGGCGACGCCGTCCCCGACCGTCCCTGCTGCTCCCTCGATTCGATCACCGACGCCCGGCTGGTGGCGCACAAGCTCGGGATCCCGCACTACGTCCTGAATTTCGAGGACCGCTTCGGCCGCGACGTGATCGCGAATTTCGTCGCCGAGTACGCCCGCGGCCGCACCCCGATCCCCTGCGTGCGCTGCAACTCGTTCACCAAGTTTCGCGACTTCCTGTACCACGCGGACGCGCTCGACTGCGCGTACATCGCCACCGGCCATTACGCGATCGCCCGGGACGGAGCGCTGTTCCGCGGGCGTGATCCCCGCAAGGATCAGTCATACTTCCTCTGGGGCATCGACCGGACCGTGGTCGCCCGGATGCTCACCCCCGTCGGGGCGCTCAGCAAGCGCGAGACGCGGGACGTCGCTCGCCGGCTCGGCCTCGTGACCGCCGACAAGGTGGAGTCCGTGGAGATCTGCTTCGTCCCCGACGATGACTACATGGGCGTGCTCGAGCGTCATCTCCCCGCCGACGCGCCCGCCCTCACTCCGGGGCCGCTCGTGACCGCCGGCGGCGCGGTGGTGGGGGAGCACGCGGGCTTCGCGCGCTATACCATCGGGCAGCGTCGCGGGCTCCCCGGCGGATTCCGCAAGCCGATGTACGTGGTGGCGATACGACCCGAGACGCGCGAGGTCGTGATCGGCTCCGGGGACGAGCTGTTCGGCCACACCGTGACGCTCGCCGAAGTGAACTGGCTCGCCGAGCCGCGGGCGCCGGGCGATGGAGTCCTGATGCAGTGCCGCTACCGTGCCCCGGCCGTGCCCGGCCGCGTGCGGGAGGTTACGGGCGGGACGATCGGCGTCGATCTCGACCAGCCGGTGCGTGCGATCACCCCGGGACAGTCTGGCGCCCTGTACGACCCGGACGGCCGCCTGCTCGGCGGGGGGGTCATCGCGTAACTCGCGCCGCGTCAAGCCGCTCCCACCGTGCGCCCCGTCACGGTCCGATGGCGGCGTTCCGGGGTACGTTGCAACTTGGACGAGGCCCGAGCACCCCGCCCCGGCCGTGCCCGTGGTCCCCACTTCGGAGGAGCAGCATGCCAGCACATCACCGTCACACGCGGTGGGGCCTCGCGGTCGCCGCCGTCCTCGTCGTCGCAGCATGTAAGGAGAACACGGGCCCACAGGCTCAACTGTCCGACCCCGCGGGCTTGACCAGCGATCTGCTGACCGTGTCCGACGTGCTGCTGTCGCCCACGTTTCTGAGCTTCAGCGCGGTGAGCGCCGCGACGGGCTCGCCGGCGGCGGCGCCGAGTCGAGTCGGCGCGCTGCTCCGCGCCGCCCCGATCATGCCGCCGCGCACATCGAGCACACTCGACGCGAACACGGCGGCGCGCCTCCTGGCGCTGCGCCGCAGCGCGGCGACTTTCGCCGGCGGGATCAGTGCCAGCGTCGTCCCCCAGCCCTTGCTCGGCACGACCTGGGTGTGGAACACGACGACCCACGCATACGAGCAAGACGGGACCTTCACCCCGGCGGCTTCAGCCGACCGGGTCCGAATCATCCTGTATGCCGTGGATCCGTTCACTCATGACGTCGTCGAGACTCCGCTCACGGCCACGGGCTTCGTCGATCTCGTGGATGAGAGCACCACAGCGCCGGCCGTCGACAAGCTCCATGTCATCGTCAGCGGCGGCACACCCGCGAGTCCCGGCACCGTGTACGCCGACTACACCGTGAGCGGTCAGGTCACCGGCAACCCGGCGACCGCGTTCACTGCGACGGCGGCCGGGTTCGTGAGCGACGGCACGCACACACTCACGTTCAGCGCGACGTTTGCGGCGACGCAGCTCGACACCGACAATGCCGACGTCGAGATCGATATCACGTGGGACCTGGACAATCCGGCCATTCACGTCGTGCTACGCGAGATGGTCGTGCTGCCCGACGCGAACCACCTCACCCTCACGATCACCGATTGCAGCGTCACCCACGGCGCCCAGACGGTGTCCATGCACGGCGTCATTACCATCGCCCTGCTGTCGGGGGGGACGGAGACGGTGACGCTGGATGTGACCGTCGACGTGAACGACGTGCCCTGGGCCCGTATCAGCGGGACCGACAACGGGATCGCGGTGCGCCACGCCGACGGCAGCGAGCTCTCGTCGGCGGAGAGTCAGGCGTTCGTGAATCTGTTCGGACTCCCTCGGGCCATCGAGTTCGCGATCGAGAGTCTGTTCAGCCCGTGCCAGCGTCTGATGGGCGCCTAGACCGCGCGTGGGAACACGAGCCCCCGTCGGACTCTGGTCCGGCGGGGGTTTTCGTCGTATAAGGGGAGCTTGAAGATGCTCTACCGCATTCTCGCCGATTGCGTCGTGCTGGTGCACGTGGCGTTCGTCACGTTCGTGGTGCTGGGCGGGTTCCTCGCGTGGCGGTGGCGCTGGGTGGTGTTGGCGCATGTGCCGTGCGCGTTGTGGGGGATCGCCATCGAGTACGGCGGCTGGGTCTGTCCGCTCACCCCGCTCGAGAACGCGCTGCGCGCTCGCGCCGGGCTCGAAGGGTATCGCGGCGGATTCGTCGAGCACTATGTGATTCCGGCGCTCTATCCGGCGGGGCTCGCCCGACCCACGCAGGCGGTGCTGGGCACGCTCGTGCTGGTGGTAAATCTGGTGGCGTACGGGGTGCTGGTCCGGCGCCTCAAGGGGACGTAACGGCTACCGCCCCTTCCGCCAGCACCGCGACGATGCGCAGCGGGCCCCCGCTGCCGCCGCGGATCTTCATGGGCAGCGCGATCACGAACGCGCCCGTCGCGGGGACGGCGGACAGATGGGCGACGTTCTCGAACGCCGGGATGTCGGCGGCGAACAGGATCTGGTGCGTGTCGAACGTGGCCGACTGCCCGTAGTCGATGCTCGGTGTGTCGATGCCCACGGCGCGTGCTTTGCGTGTCACCAACCAGCGGGCCGCGTCGGGATGAATCCCCGGGAAGTGCAGCTCGGGAACGGCGGCCGGCCCAGTCTTGGTGGTACCGAGGTAGCGCGCACGGTCGGGCCACCGGCTCCCCCACCCTGTCCGGATGAGGACGACAGTTCCTTCGGGAATCGGCGCGTGACCCCGCTCCCACGCTTCTAGGTCGGCCGCCGTGATACGAAAGTCGCGATCCGCGTCTGCCTGGCTGCTCACGTCGATCACGACGGCCCGGCCCGTCAGCCGGGCAACGGGGATCTGGTCGGTTGAGAGCTTTCCCTCGGCGAAGTGAACGGGCGCGTCGAGGTGTGTTCCCCCATGCTCGGCCGCCGCGAAATTGTTGGCCGCGTAGTAGTAACCCGCGGGCGTGCGCTGTGCCGAGACCACTTCGAGGCGGAACGGCTTGGCCGTGGGCCAGTAAATGGTCGTCGAGTCGAACGGGTAGGTCAGGTCCACCCAAGCGGCCCGCGCAAGCTGGTCGGACAGGGAGGAGCGAGCGCAGGCGACGAAGGTCACGGCGAGCAGCACGGGCAGGCGCGTCATGAGACGGGCTCCGGGAATGTAGGGGCGCAGGATGCTGCCCCGGTACATATTCTACGCGAACCGCAGTTGAGTGTAATTCCCGGGCTGAGAGCCCGGGCTCGGCGTTGGTGCGTCCTTAAAGGACGCACTTCGTGCCGAGCGCGCCCTCTCAGGGCGCGGACAAATCGAGGCCACATGTATCGATCTACCCTGCCTTTGGTGATTCTCTTCCTCGCGGCATGTTCCGGCGGCAAACCGGCCAAATCCGCCGCCGGTCGGGACTCCCTGACCGAGCGCCAGCGGGATTCGATCCTCGCGCAGTCGCGGATCCCCGGCGCGAGCGGCGTGGGGAGCGCGATGCGGGCGGCGGATTCCGCGAGCGCTCGGGTTCGCGCCACGGACAGTGTCTCCCCGTGAGGCCTCACCCCCTGACGTCCACCCTGCTCGCCGCGCTCGCCGCGTGCGGGCCGACGAATCCGTGTGGCGCGTCGGAGATGCACCTGCGCGCGCGTTTCTCGCGAGCCTACGTCGGCCACTGGGTAGTGGCGCGCGGCGACACCGTCACGCTGCCTGAAATGGGCGATCGCTTCAAACTCACCGACGTGATACTCGATACGGCGCGCGTCGCGGCCGGCAGGACGTGTCGCTTCAAGGGCGCCCTGGTCTTCGCGGTGCCGCGTGCCGAAACGCTCGCCGTCACCTGGGACGGGTCCCCGGAGCAGGCCCTGATCTACGGCTGGCCGGCGGACCTGGGGCCGTTCGCCGGCGTGGGCGCGTCGCGCGTGGGCGACTCGCTCGTGGGCGCGATCCTGTTCGACGCCCAGCTCGGCGTGCAGGTGCGCCCCGGGGTGACGGCCCGCTTCGTGGCCGGCCGGGCGCGGCGGGCGGCACGCTAGTATGTTGAGCGCATGACGGGGTTCTTCTTCCGCCTCGTGATCACCGCGCTCGGGCTTTGGGCTGCGGCGACCGTCGTCCCGGGCGTCCGGATCGACGGCTGGGGCAACCTGGTCGTGGCGGCACTGCTGCTCGGCATCGTCAACGCCGTCATCCGGCCGATCATCCTCATCCTCACGCTCCCGCTCACGGTGTTGACGCTGGGGCTCTTCATTCTGGTCGTGAACGGGATTTCGCTCGCCCTGGTCGCCTGGCTCCTGCCGGGCTTCGCGCTCTCGGGCCTCGGCGCCGCGATCCTCGGGTCCATCGTCGTGGGACTGACGAGCTGGTTCGCCTCCGCGTTCGTCGGCGGCTCGGGCAGGATCGAGCGCTACCGCCGCATCGAAGTGACGGGTCGCCGGCTCGACTGAACGAGGGCGAAGGGCTGTGGAGGTTGGTGGAGGTTGGTGAAGGTTGACCCCGTACTCGGACCCCTCGGAGCGCTGCAATCCACATGATGCTCGCCACGCTCGTCGTCTCGACCGTCCTCCTCCAGGCCCCCGTCCTCCCGCTCACCACATCGCCGGGACGACCGCTCGGCACCCTGCGGGAGCAGGCGGCCCTCCAGCAGGAGTGGCTGCGCTATCGGCTCGACTCGGTGCTGCCGCGGCTGATGCGCCAGCATCAGGTCGCCATGTGGGTCGTCCCGATGCGCGAGTACAACGAGGACCCGGTGTTCTGGTCGCTCGTCTCGGCCACCGCGTTCTTCGCGCGGCGGCGCACGATCTATGTCTTCTTCGATCGCGGGCCGGACCGGGGCGTCGAGCGGCTCGCGCTCGGCGGCACGTCGCAGGGCGGGCTGTACGAAGCCTACCACGCGAGAGAGGCCATCGATCCCTCGATCGGCCGCCGCCCCGAGCTGGTGGGACAAGCGCAGTGGGATCTCCTGCGGCGGGTGATCGAGGAACGCGACCCGCAGAGCATCGCCGTGGACATCTCGCACACCCACGCCTTTTCGGACGGGCTGTCGGCTGGCGAGTGGGAGCAGCTTCAGGCCGCGCTCCCCGAGCGGTACCGGGCCCGCGTCGTGCGCGCCGAGAGCCTGCCGCTCGAGTACCAGGAGATCCGGGCGCCGGCGATGCTCCCCGCGTACCGGCGGTTGATGCAGGTCGTCTGGGGGACCATCGATACCGCGTTCTCGAGCAAGGTCATCACGCCCGGCAAGACGACCACCGACGACGTCGCGTGGTGGATGCGTCAACGAGTGAACGATCTCGGGTTCGGCACCTGGTTCCACACCGACGTGGACGTACAGCGGCGGGGTGTCGACCTCTCGGATTCCGGGGCCGTCGTAATCCAGCGCGGCGACGTGCTGCACTGCGACTTCGGCATCACCGCGCTGGGCCTGAACACCGACACGCAGCACATGGGCTACGTGCTGCGGCCCGGCGAGCGTGACGTCCCGGAGGGCTTGAAGCAGGCCCTCAAGAACTCCAACCGGCTGCAGGACATCCTGCTCGCCGAGATGCGGCCGGAGCGGACGGGTAACGAGGTGCTCGCCGCCGCACTGCAGGCGATGCGGTCGGCCGGGATCACCGGCACGATCTACACCCACCCGATCGGCGACCGCGGGCACGGCGCGGGGCCGCTCATCGGTCTGTGGGACCACCAAGAGGGAGTGCCCGGACGCGGCGACGTGACCCTGATCCCGAACACCTGGTTCTCCATCGAGCTCCAGGCCACGACGCCATTGCCGGAATGGGGCAACCAGCCGGTGCGGTCCGCGCAGGAAGAAGACGCGGAGCTCGGGGTCGACGGCGGGATGCACTGGATCCTGCGGCGCCAGACGGAGTTCCACATCGTGAAATAGCGGGAAAGGGGAAACGGGAAAGGGGAAACGTGAACGTCTACGACGTTGAAACCCCGGCCCTCCTGCTCCACCTAGATGTCGTCGAGCGCAATCTCGCGGATATGGCCGCGCGTGCTCGACAGCTCGGTGTCGCCCTGCGGCCGCACGCCAAGACGCACAAGTGCGTGGAGCTCGCTCGCCTGCAGCTGGAGCGCGGCGCCCGGGGGCTCACGGTGTCGACGTTGGTCGAGGCGGAAGTGTTCGCGCGCGCCGGGTTCGGCGACCTTACCTGGGCGTTTCCCATTGATCCGAGCCACGTGCCCCATGCGTGCCGCATCGCGGAAGAAACAGGCGCGACCCTGCGTGTCGTCGTCGACGACCAGGGCACGGCGCGCGCGCTCGCGGAGTCGGGACTGCACGTGTGGCTCAAGGTGGACTGCGGGTATCACCGGGCGGGCGTGGACCCGGGATCATCCTACGCCCTGAAGGTCGCCGCCGAATTGGGGACCGAGCGGGGGCTCGTGTTCGACGGTATCCTGAGCCACTCCGGTCATGCCTACCGCACCGCGAGCAAGGCGGAAGCGGCCCGGGTGGCGGAGCTGGAGCGCGGCATCATGGTCGGGTTCGCCGGACGCCTCCGCGAAGCCGGCGTCCCCGTGCGAGAGGTGAGCGTCGGCTCGACGCCGGCGATGGCGGCCGCCCAGGACCTCGCCGGCGTGACCGAAGCGCGCCCCGGCAACTACGTGTTCTATGACCGTACGATGGTCCTGATCGGGTGCTGCGAGCCCGCAGCGGTCGGCGTGACGGTGCTCGCGACGGTCGTGTCGCACCAACCGGGCGCGGCGCACTTCATCGTCGACGCCGGCGCGCTCGAGCTGTCGAAGGATCCCGGGCCGGCGCACGTGGCCCCGCAGGCGATGGGCGCGGTGCGCGGGTCCCCCGAGCTGACGGTCGCAACGCTATCACAGGAGCACGGCCTGATCCGCGCCGAATCTCCAGCGGCGCTCGATGGTCGCTTCGCAGTCGGGGAGCAGCTCGAGATCATCCCGAACCACTCGTGCCTCACCGTCGCTCATTTCGACCAGTACCAGGTCGTGAGAGGGACGGGGAACGCGGCACGGGTGGTCGATCGCTGGAAGGTCGAGCGGGGGCGATGACCCGACATGCGACCCCGAGGACTGTGAGCACCGTCATCGAGCGGACCGTCCCGGCGCGTTTTCTTCCTTCACGTCATGGGTTCGCCATGAAGATCTTTCTCCGTCACCTTGTTCTGTGCTCGCTGCCGGTCCTGTTCGCCGCGGGGGCGAGCCATGGTTTCACGTTCATTCAGGGGTCGTGCGGCGCCATGGTGGGCGCGCTGTTCGCCGGAAAGTGCGCCGGGCGGCAGCGCGAGTACCAGGCGAGGTTTCAGCTCGGTGGGGCCGCGGCCGGGACCGTGATCGCGGCGACGTTGGGCGCATGGCTGGAACATCGCCGCCGGCGCGCCGTACAAGGAACACCTTCTGAAGGAGAGCCGTCATGAAGCGCATGGCTATGATCGCCGCGTCGGCCCTGCTCCTCGGGCGGGGACTCGTCGCGCAGGACACCACCAAGGCCGCAGCACCGGCCGCGGCCCCCGCCGCTGCCACGCCTCAGGTGACGGTCGTCGAGGCGGTGGTCGCGCGGTCGGTCGTGGATCGGCAGCCGCAGGATACCGGCGCCACTTTCCCGGTGGACGTGGGTCAGCTGAACTGCTGGACCAAGGTGGAGGGCGCCGGTGGCTCGAGCATCCACCACGTGTGGTTCCACGGCGACACGCAGGTAGGCGACGTCGAGCTGCAGGTGGCGGGATCGCCCTGGCGCACTTGGAGTCGCAAGACGGTGCCCACCGATTGGACCGGAGCCTGGCACGTCGAGGTAAGAGACGCGGCGGGCGGGGTGCTGAAGAGAATCGACTTTACGGTAGGCCAGTAACCGACTCACGACGGTACGACGCTACGTTGTCCGATGAGCACGTCGTACGACGTAGCGACGTAGCGTCATAGCGTCCATCAGCGTCGCCGAACACCGATACGTGCGGGCACGCGCGCCTGAGCCCCGTGGAAGATCGCGGGTGGGAGCGCGACCGCCTGGGGTCGTCCCGGCGCCGGCGCCGCCGCTTCCCCTCCTGCCCTCGATCCGCTTCCAGCCACCGCCAGTCCCCGTTCCCCCGAAACGATCATCGGAGCGGTCGCTTGGAGAGCGAACGTCTCCCGCCGCGACACGAGCGTACGCGAGCGTGTTGCCGGCTGGACGGGTGGTGATACGGTCAGCCCAGTCAGCGCGAGTGAACCGCTGCTCCTGGGCGCTTCGACAGGCTCCTCCCGCACGCGAGTGGGTGTGAGGGTCAGGCTCACCACCCGCACCGGCTCGGCCGGCGCGCTCACGGTGCGGCGCCCTATCGCGTCTGCGGGGCGTACCGCTGCGCTCGCGCGCCGGGATCGCCCAGGCCCGAGCGGCACCGCGCGAATCGCGAGACTCGCCTGTCCACGGGGAAGAAGGACCGGATCCCGCGCGCGGGGTTGGATCGGCCGGTTGAGCCCAGTGGGCGACTGGCCCGCGGCCCTCCCGTCCTGCGGAATCACGGTCGCTGACGATCCCCGCATCGACAGCGCGAGCGTGCGGCTCGACGCCGCGGCCGGTGCCGCGTCGGGCCGCCGGCCGCGCTGGTGGAACCGCCCGTCGCGGATGCAGGGCGACCAGAACGGATCGCACAGCGCGAGGGACTCGAACACGTTCTGTTGGAACCCGATGAAGGTGCAATCGGTGCACGTCGGGTACATCGGATATTGGACGCCTGTGTCCTGCTGCATCGCGTAGACGGGCGGCGCGACGGTATAGGTCGCGATGTCGTAATTGAAATAGCCGTCGCCGAGCATGCGCTGCACGATGTCCGAGAGGACGCCCTCGCCGTCCGAGCCGTCCCAAGACGGTGCGAGGGCGGCGGAGTCCCACGCAGCGGCGCGTACGAACTCATCGAACCGATACGCCCGAGGCGCCAGGGCGGCGAGCACGAGTCCCGAGCCGTCGGGCTCCGCAACCACGAAGGCGACGCGGCTCGGAGTCGCCTGGATCTCGTAGGTGCCCGCCCGGACGAAGGGGTCCGCGTTCGGGTCGCCGGGGAACAGCACGTCGATGCGGCCGTCGGTGCGGCGGTGCAGCACGATCAGGTTGCCGTCTTGCGCCGCTTGCACGTAGACTCGGACTGGAGTGCCGCGGGTGAGGGCACCGCTCGAGCCCAGCCACACGTGCACCGGTCTTGCGTCACGCCACGGCGGCAGGCCGTCGGCGGCGGTCTGGAGCAGAGCGGCGAGGAGCGCGAGCAGCATGTGACGTCGTATTGCGACCGGTGTCGAATACTAAGCCCGTGCGCCGGGAGGGCGTCAAGGGGCCGTGGCAGGAATCCTCAGGGAAATGCGCTTATCGACGACCGGGGCGAGGCAGGTGCGGGTCGCTGCATGCCATGTACGTCACCGATACCTCCGCGGCGGCGTTATCCGTGAGGGCCCCCGTCACCGGCAAGCGGAGGGTCACGGCCCCCTCCGGGTACACGGGGAACGTCAGGCCCAGCGCCTGGACGTGGAGATCCATGGTCGGTTGGTCCGCAACGAGTGGGCCCGCGGGCCTGATGGCGGCGGACTGGACGAGCTCCAGCAAGGTGGGGCGCGCGACCCCGTGAATCCCCTCCTTGGGCAAGTCCTTCCCATACAGATGAAACCTCGTCCTCGCCGGCGTATAGGTCCCCACCAGCCACGTCTTGCCCGAGGGATTCCGTTCGAGCGCGATCTCGACGGCGACATCATGCTCCACAAATCTGGTCAGCGGCCATCGTCCGGCCTGTTGCCGCGCTACACAAACCCCCACCACGATCACTGAGGAGGCGAGCGTCAGCGGGGCATGCGGGCTAGCGAATCGCATGTGTGGGCTTTCGCGCCACCCAGCTCTTGAGATAGTCCAGGACCTCCCGCGCGGTCGCCGTTCTCGCATCGGCCAACGCACCGTTCTTCGTCGACGCGATGACGTCGCCCGAGCCCGCGAGGATTACGATGGCGGGAATGCCGTTCTCGATTGGGCTGCCGTACTGCTGCGAGACGTCCAGATTCCGGTCCCAATTTCCCACGTCGATACTCACCACATGGAAATTGTCTCCCGGGAACGGGCGCACGGTCTTGTCCTCGAACAGATGAGACAGGACGATGCAATCGAGACACCAGTTGGCGCCGAAGTCGAGGAGCACGAGCTTGTCGTCGGCCCGGGCCTGGACCAGCGCCGTCTGGATCTCCTTGCGCGCGTCCGCGTGCTTGTCATACGGTCCCTGCGCACGCCCCGGCGTGTATCCCGCAAGAGCGAGTGTAAGGACGGTGGTCAGCGCGAGGATCTTCATACGTGACTCCCGTGGTCCGACATGTGGGGCGGCCGCGACGCCGGCGAGAGGCACGGACCGATCACCCAGGGGACTTGGAGCACGAGCACAGAGCTAGTGGAAGGACCATGCAGACCGCGTTCGGTAAGGCCTCTTCCAAACAAAGCTGCGGGGGTGGGGCCGGGTCAAGGGTCCGGTCGGAACTGCGGGACGCCCATCAGACCCGGGGCCGAGCGGCTCAGGCCTGGCCCCGCGGCAAGCACGTGTCCCTGCCTCGGAGCCGCGGTTCGCGCCAGCCCGACGATCATGCCGAGGAGCACGTACAAGTAAGGGGCATACGCCATAGATGAAAAGAACGCACCCACCAGGAACCCGACGAGGCAGGCGGTGAGGATCTGCGCTAACACGGCGGCCTCCGCGGGTGGCCCGCGCCGGACCTTGGCGAGCGTGCGGAAGGTTCCAACGAGTAGCGCGATAAACACGATGAGGCCGAGGACGCCGAGCTCGGCGCCGATTTGGATGAAAAGGTTGTGGGCCGCGGACCACTTGAACTCCCTGCCGTGCTGCCGCAGCTCGCGGGCCTCCGGCGCCAGAGTGCCTTCCGCCATCGGGAACGCACCCGCCCCGACTCCAAGCACGGGATTCGTCAGCATGTAGTCGATGCCGCGTTTCCATATCTCCATCCGACCGGTCTCGGATTTCCCACGCCAGTTGTAATCCGTTGAAGGATTCAGAATGGTTTGCATGCGTGCGAAGTAGCGGTCGCTCGCGAGGGCGACGAGCAGAATCGCGAGGAGCGCCACAGCGGCGAGCCGCTTCGACGTGGCAATGCCGCGAAATCCCGCCAACAGGTAGCCCGCTACCACCACGAACGCCAAGAACCCCCCCCTCGAGCCGGTGCGACCCAGCGTCATCACAACGCACGACGCAGCGGCGAGCAGCACTGCTCGACCCACCAGACCTGTCGGCCGGCGCCACACGTACAGGGTGAGTGGCAGCGCGCTGACGATCAACAACGCCAGGTCGTTCGAATTGTAGTACGCGTTTACAACGAGTCGACCGTCGACGTCGACCTGACCGCGCGCCAAGCTGACGGCGCAGAAGAGGGTGACGCCCACGATCTGGAGCCAGGCGAGCCGCCGCAGATCCTCCGCCCCGCGAGCACTGGCGGCGATCATGAGCATCAACGCGACGCTCCGCATGTAGTCCGTGACCACGAAGATCACGCTGTATCGAGGATGGAGGCTCCCCGGAATCGAGAGGGTGGCGAGCAGGAGTAACGCGAGCGCGGCGCGGACGACGGACTGGTCGAGGGTGTCCAATCTGCGCCGCGGATCCTGATCCAGCACCAGCAGGAACAGCACTGCGAGCGTGCCCAGCACGGGAAGGCCCGGTATGGCGATTGCGGGAAACAGGTCCTGGATGCGCCACACCTGCATGAACACGAGCAGAGTGAGGACCACCTGCAAGGTGTCCCACCGCAGCCGTCGGGGCGCCACGACAGGGGCAGCGCCTCCGGCCGTCTGCACGCCACCGTCTCCAGCGGCCGTGTCCTGACTCGTCGTCGGAAATGGCAGCGAGTGTGTTCCGCCGATTCGCGCGAACCACGCTCGTCGAAGGCGCGATTCTGGATGCATGCCGGCAAGGTAAGAAGGGTCAACGGTCGCGTCGACTGTCGAAGCGACGCACGCAACTCCGATCCACGCGTCGCAATGCGGCAACACCGCGGCAGCGCCACACTCTTGCGCCGTCGCAACACGCGCTCCGTTGCCGACAGCCAACGGAATTTTGCTCAGGAGTTGTCGATGTCCGCGAGCGCGTCCCGGGCGCGCTCGGCGTCGCCGGCGTCGACCAAGAGCTTCACCGGGCCCGCGGCGACGTTAAAGCCCCCAGGGAATCGCCCGAGCCCGATCAAGTCCTGTAGCCCCTCGCCCTGGATCACGAACGGTACGCCCTCGGACTCGAGCGCCCCCTTCGCGAGCGCAAGCGAGATCGGGTTCGCGGTCTGGAAGACGGTGACGAGCTCAGGCGCCTCGTCGATCAAGTCATGACCCGGGGTACTTCCCCAGAAAGAGCAGGAGAAAGCCGACGGTGTCCGTCGTGCCGTGCGCGATCACGGACACCCAGAGATTACGGCCGCTGGCGAGGTACAGCACCCCGAACGCAAAACCGGCCAGCCCCGCGCTGATCATGCCCGACGCCCCCTGATATCGGTGACCTACGCCGAAGAGAAAGCTGGTGACCGCCAGTGCGCCGAGCCAGGCGCGAGGGGCATCGCCCAGCGCCCCCGCGATCCGCGTGAGCAGGTATCCGCGATAGACGAATTCCTCGCCGCAGGCGGCGAGCGTCCACGCGGCGGCGAGCGAGATGAGCAGAAAGTGGACGTTGCCCTCGAGCGGCGCAAAGAGGCTGACGTCCGGGAGCTTGCCGGTGAGTCGAGCGAGCGCGGGCTCGGCGACGTAGAGGCTGAAGCCCTGATAGCCGACGCCGGCCGCGATGCCCACGAGCAGCGTGCGACCCCAATCAGCGCGGAGGGCCAGCCCCACCGCTCGCGGGCGTTCGCCACGCCTCCACAGAGACACGACACCGAAGACGAGGAGAAACGGCGTCGCACTGAACGGCAGCATCCCGGCGAACCCGGCGGCGAGAAGCGCCGCCGCGACGAGGAGCTCCGGGAGGACGAATCGCACACGTGCTTCGTTGAGAACTGGGGCGGGAGGACTCGAACCTCCAACTTCCAAAGTCGCGCGGGCCACGCGCTCCGTGTCGCCCCAAAACAGGACAAGAACTTAAGCGACCCGTCGAACGTCGAACAGACGCCTCCCAAGCCGAAAATTGACCCCGAAACCGTCACCAAACCGTTACCGCCAGCCACGCCAGCGGAGGATCTGTGAGGTCCGACGACCCGCCTTCCTCGGCGCGCTCGCCCATCCAGACGACCATGTGCAAAGATGGGCGCTCACCCCCTTGCGCCTATGTCACATTTGACATATGGCGATCGTGATTGCGGAGGTCTTCAGCAAGAAGACTCGACTCACGCCGACGGATGTGATCGGCACGTGCCAGAAGCGACTGAACGACTACGACGTCCTGGACTAGGCAGGCAAGCATGAAGAGCGGGAAGAAGGCTCGTCTCGAGGCCGCGGGATGGAAGGTCGGGAACGCCGAGCACTTCCTCGGGCTCTCTCGCGCTGAGGCCGTGTACGTGGAAATGAAACTTGCGCTCGCACGCAAGCTGCGCGAGCGCCGCCAACGCCGGAAGCTCTCCCAAACGCAGGTCGCCAAGGTCCTCGGTTCGAGTCAGTCGCGGGTAGCGAAGATGGAGGCAGCGGACCCCAGCGTAAGCGCCGATCTCCTGATCAGATCACTGCTGACGTTGGGATCATCGCGACGTGAATTGGCTGCAGCTATCGGGCGCTTGAAGGTCAAGACGGTCGCCTAGTCTCGGCGCCTTGCGATATCTGGATTATGCGTGTTCTTGACATCCCGCCCCGCTGGTGCAGATTGGAACGGGACTCAGATGCTATGAACCCCGAGGCTCGATGACGTGCGGCTCGCCCATGCCTCGAGGGGAGCGAATCGCGAACCGGCTGAGTGGAAACCCACTCGGCCGGTTTTTTTGTTCGCGCCGCGTGTTGCGCTGCTCGTGGCGCAACTGGGCCACGGCAATCCCGCGCTGATCAGGGCCCGGATTCTCCAGTCAGCGGACGACCTCGGTGAGCCCGGGGTGGACCCGTACTACGGCAAGGGGCGCGTCAACGTCGCACGCGCGCTAGGACTCATCCATTGACCGGGAGCACGACACTTTCGCGGGAGAGAGATCATGAACACGCTGCGCAGGGCAATCATGCTTCCTTTGGCAACTCTCGGTCTCCTGGCGGCGTGCGGTGGCGACGGCCCGACTCCCCCGCCACAGGGAATCACCCTAAGCGGACTGGTGCGAGACCTGGTCGGCGAACCGATCATTGGCGCAACCGTACTCGTAGGCAAGAGCTCAGTGACGAGCAGCTCGGATGGGACGTTCTCGATTCCGGGCGTGATGACGCCCTACGACATCACCGCAATCCTGCCCGCCCAGAATACGGCGGTAGTTTATAAGGGGCTCACCCGGTCGGACCCCGCGCTCCTCTACCCCGACTTCGCGGGTGCGGAGCGGACCGCCACCATCAGCGGCACGGCGCCTCCGGCGGCTGGCAGCGTGACGAATGTGTTCTTCGCCAGCAGCGGCCGCTACGCCTTGGGCGTGGGTCTCGCCGATGCGACGACGGGTCAGTACGCGTTCACAGTCCGGTGGCACGGCTCCTACGATACCGACGCGGGACAGCTCTACCTCTTTCGGTGGACGACCGACGCTACGGGGCTGCCCACGAGCTATGACGGGTACGCGAGCAAGCCACTGACGATCAGTGCCGGAGGGGACTTCTCCGGCAATGACTTCGCGGCAGCCGAGTTGACCGATCCACCCGAGCAAAGCATCAGCGGCGCGATAACCGTGCCCACGAGCTACACGCTGAACGTCCGCCAGTTTTACATCGATATCGCGCACGTCGGTCTCTACTGGGAAGAGAAGAATGCGCCGTCGAATGCGTTCACGTACACCGTGCCTGCTCAGAGCGGACTGGCATTCACCGTGGCGGCGCAGGCCGTTGATGCTTCCTCCCGGTGGTCGTCCTTTCATATGCGGATCAGCGGGAACTCCGGCAACGTCAGCATTCCGCTTCTAACGGCGTCACAGCTCGCCTCGCCGGCGAGCGGCGCCTCCGGTGTCGACACCACCATCCCGTTCAGTTGGACTCAAGGACAGGGAACCGGCGTAAACGTCTTCAGGGTGTGGCCTGGCAACTCCACCAGCCCGACGTATTTTGTGTTTACGACGGGAGCCGACGCCAAGATCCCGGACCTGGCAGCCGAAGGGATGGGACTGCCGGCGGGCGCGACCTACTACTGGCAGGTCTATAGATTTTTCCCTGTGGCGTCCGTTGACGATGCTGCCGGGGAGGGCTTCCGACGCCTCATCACCGACCCAGACGGCGGGGATCTCGGCGAGACCCAATCGGAGCGTTTCGGCTTCACGACGAGGATAGCCGCCGGCGCTGCCTTCGCAGCGTCCGTTGTGCGTCCGACCGCGGCCGCCGCGGAGGGAGCGCAACGTCGAGGATTAGTGATGAAAGCGCCAATCCTGGCTGGCCCTCGCTAACGGCGCACACGCCGAGCGCGCGCGGCCCTCGCTCGGCGGGCGACATCGGCGAGCTTGGGATTGCGCGCCGCCGGCTCACCCAGGCTCGGGCAGCGAAAGTCCTGGGCGTAAGCCAGCCTCGCGTGAACGATCTCGTGCGGGGTCGCCTCCACCGGTTCAGCATCGATGACATGCTGGCTCGCGCGGGCGTCCGAGTGCACTTCAGGACGGAGCGCGGAGCGCGCGTGGCCTGACGGCTTCGCCCCCGCGCCAATGGCCGGGTCCTGCACCAGAGCACCTGCTGATTTCGCGTGTGCAAGCTAGTAGGGGAGATATCGGTGCACGCGCTAGTGCGCGGCCCCGAATCTGCCCAACAGTGCCCATTCGCGCGCTCACGCGCGCTCAAGGGCTCAACCCTTCCCGGGCCCGGACCCCCGGTCGGGCACGCTCGGCCCCATCCGGGACTATTCCCTTATGGGGGGCCTGCACTCGAACGTCATGCTACTCTGGAGCCTCAATGAGCGACGAACCCGGAACCCTGGAGCAGCTGCTCGCCGACTGGCGGGGCGACGCCCAGGTCCTCCGCCGCCGCGGACACGACCGAGAAGCCGACCAGCTGGAGTGGTTCGCCGATGCTGTCGCCAGGGCGGCGGAAGACTATCTTCGGTGGCTGTCCGAGGACGAGGCGCTCCTCCGCTCCGGGCGCTCGCGCGGCTGGCTTCGGTCGCAGTTTCCGGAGTGGCAACGCGCCGGCCACGCCCGCCGGGACGGCCGGAAGCGCCGGAAGCGCTGGTATCGCATGCTCGTTATTCCACAGCGCGCCAATCCGCTTGCGGCTCGAGAATCGGGGAGGCGGGCAGCGCTCGAGGGAACTCTATCGTGACGCGCCAACGGAAACGCTTGCCTTGTTCGGCCCCAGCCGGGGTGGTGTCCGCGTCCTAGTGGAACGCGGCGGCGAGCTGGTCCGTGTCCAGTGGTACGACGACGGCATCCGGCGCGTGAAGTCGTGGCCCAACACCCGCGACGGCCGTGCTGAAGCGAAGGCCTGGGGGCGGGGGTTCGCCGAGGCTCGGACGCTTGGGCCGCGTCCGACGGCGCCACGGCTGACGCTCCGACAACTCTGGGAGAGGTACTTCGAAGCGGAGTTCCCCCACCTGCGCCCGAAGACTCAGACTAACTACCGGGAGCACTGGAGCCGCTGGGAGCTCTTCCTGGGACGAGACTTCCCGCGAGGAGCGGGATGCGATTCTGCAGGCTCTGCACCCTGACCGGCACACCGAGTGGCGCGCGTGGACCGCCGCCACGATCGCCGCATACCAGGGTGCTCGGATGCGGGCGATCCTGCACCTGCAATGGGGGGACCTCGACCTGGAACGCGGCGAGATTGCCTGGCGCGCTCGCTGGGATAAGACGGGCCGAGAGCGCGTGCAGCCGATGACCGACGGTACCCGGGTCGCCCTGGTCGTGGCGCAGCAGTGGCGCGAGCGCGATGGCTACACGGGCCCCTGGGTTTTCTACACGCCGCACTGTCAGCGATGGACTCGCGCGGGTGACGAGCGGGCCGCCTGGACCGCCCAGGCACTCTGGCTCGCGCTTATGAAGGCGGAGCGCCGCGCCCGCGTGCGCCATCTCCCATACCGTGCAATGCACGGCTTCCGTCGCGCGGTCGCTGGGGATGTGCTCGAGCTGACGCGCGATGTGAAGCTAGCGCTCGATTGGATCGGGGACGTTGATCTCGGGATGGCGCGTCGCTACTTGCGCCCGCGCGACCCGCGGCTCGAAGAAGCCGCCACAGCCGTGGATCGACTCTTGGGCGAGATCGGCAACCGAAACCGTCACGCAACCGTCACGGACTCCACCGAGTCGTGGGGCACCGAAACGGAAGCATCAGGCGAGCTTGAACTTGCAGAACTGGGGCGGGAGGACTCGAACCTCCAACTTCCCGGTTAACAGCCGGGCGGTCTGCCAGTTGACCTACACCCCAATGCCACCGCCACCACTCCCCACACCGTCAACAGCCACTAGAAACTAGACGCACAGACGCACAGCGGTGAACAGCTGCCAGTGACGAGGCAAGCAAACGCCCCCGGGACCGCTGGTGCCGGGGGCGCATCGTTCACTCACGCCATGAACGCTACGCCGCCCAGTCCCTCGGATTCGAGAGGTTGGCGTTACGGTTGCCATTTGCGCCCAGACCGGCGAACGTCTGCATAGGGCCTACACACTACTACGACCCCCTCCCCCGAGCAAGGGGCCAAGCCCACGCGCATGACCCCCGACGTCGCCATCGCCACCCCCGCCGACCCGCCCGGCACCGTTCCGCTCGCGTGAGCGATTTCACGAGCCTGTCGCGGCGCGATTGGTTGGCGCTCGCCGATCGGTTCTACGGCCGGCTCGATCGTACCCTCGCCGGCCTGACGCCCGACGAATGGCAGCGCCCGACGGCGTACCTCGGCTGGAGCGCGCGCGACGTCCTCGCCCACATGACGAGCGCCATGCCGGTCAACTTTCGC
>WNGI01001606.1_pt1 | contig 26145 bp, 20 predicted proteins | sample 5400621 | NCBI WGS metagenome assembly WNGI01 (sample SAMN13153374, study PRJNA577476) | soil metagenome | isolation source: 20 cm soil or saprolite under Garry oak tree replicate 1 | place: USA:California | collected 2016-06-15 | reverse complement strand
GGCAGCGGGTGGCCTTGGCGGTGGCAGCGGAGGCGGCAGTGGCGATTGCGGTCCGCCACTCCTTCCCGCACTGGTTGAGACGTACGGCGCCAGCGGACACGAAGCGGCGGTCCGAAAGCAGATTGAAACCTGGCTAACTGCAAGCTGGCGCCCCGAGGCCCATACCCATCCACGACCGGTGACTGATGAAGCTGGAAATTTGATTCTACATTTGGGCGATGCGCCACCCGGTCGAAAGACGTCACGAATCCTCTTCGTCGCACACATGGACGAAATCGGCTACCAGGTACGCTCCATTGAATCCGACGGTCGTCTGGCTGTCGATGTGCTCGGTGGCGGTTACTCGGAGTATTTTCTCGGGCATGCCGTACTGATTCACAAAACCCACGGCAGTTCTATTGGTGGCGTGCTGGAATTGCCGGCAGGATGGGAGAAACCAGGATTTGAATGGCCGCACGGACCGCGCTCGATGGACGAACCCGCCCACGTTCATGTCGGGACACGCTCGGCAGAAGAGACCGAGAAGCTGGGCATTAGAGCCGGTGATTGGATCACCATTCCGAAGGAGTATCGCCCGCTCATCGGCACCCGGGCGAACGGTCGGAGCTTCGATGACCGGGTCGGTTGTGCGGCTTTGATCGAAGCAGTGAAAGCGCTGGGGCCGGAATTGCCGGGGCGCGACGTCACGTTCATCTGGTCCACAGAAGAAGAGGTCGGGTTGAAAGGTGCCGCAGCGGCCGCAGAACGCTTGGCCAAGGAAGGCCACGCGCCGGACTTCGTGTTTGCCATCGATACGTTTGTGAGTTCGGACTCTCCGCTCGAATCCAAACGCTTTGCCAACGCCGAAATCGGCAAGGGTTTCGTGATTCGCGCGGTGGACAATTCGAACATTACGCCGCGCGAATACGTTGACCGCGTCGTGAAGCTGGCTCGAGAAAACAACATCCCCGTGCAATATGGCGTGACCGGCGGAGGCAACGACGGAGCCGTGTTCCTGCGCTACGGCGCTGTGGATATCCCACTCGGCTGGCCGGTTCGCTATTCCCATTCCCCTGGTGAAGTGATCGATACTCGCGATCTCGACGCGTTGTCAAAGATTATCACCGTGCTGGCAAGGAACTGGTGACGCCCGGGCCAATTTTGTTTCGCCCATTGAGAACTGGGAATCTACGGTTGCTTCCTCAAGAATTCCGCGTAACGCGCGGCTATCACGCGCCAGGAAAAATACTGCCGCTTTGCCAGCAAGCTTCGTTGTGCCAGCGAAGTGCGGTAGTGCTCGTCCTCTAAAACGCGGAGTAGCACATCTCCCAGGTCGCCCTTCTTCTGCGGAGAAAAAAACGCCAACCCGGCTTCGGTGATCGGCGGCGCCGTTTCCGATCCTTCGAAGGCGATTACCGGCAACCCGCAGGCAATTCCCGCGATCGCGCTGCCTCGCCGCGTGGAAATAGGTCCGCGCACAAACAGCAAAACGTCGGAGGCCGAAAGGCTGCGCACCACGTCTTCTCCAGGGAGAACACCCAGCACGTGAAGTTCGACCGGGCTATCGTGTAAACGATTCGCTAGCTCAGCCTCCGCGCTCTGGGCATTGCGGCCCAAAACGATCAGCCGCAGATGGCCGACGCGCGAGGCGGCAAATCGAACAGCCTCGACGATAGTTTCGATCTCCCGTCGCCCCGCTTCTCCTCCGGTAATGCCGAACACTGCAACGCTCAATTTGCCACCCGTCGAAATGCCTTTTCTCGAGTTGGCTTCGCTGAACGTGGGCAAATTTGCTCCAATGGGAATGAAGCATCCTTTGCCAGGTTCGCGTTTGATCCACGAAACTCTTTCCATCGGAACTGTGAACACGGCCGCGTCGGAAAGTCGCAATGATTTGCGCATGACGTGTAACTGCACGCGGCGCCTCAAGCTGTCAATCACTCGTGTTCCGCCGTAGGGTTCAATGTCGTGAAAAACCACCCCGACGCGGGCACCAGCAGCTTTGAAAGACTTAAGGACGCGTGGAAAATGGAGCGGGAAACCGCGCGCGGACCAAGCCAGCGCGGTGTATTGCGGCAAGACCCACGCTCCACGCCACTCTTCTGCCCGGCGTCGCAGCGCATTTAAGGCGCGATCCCACCCTGCTACGTTCCAATCGACGCGCTCGATGATCAACTCAAAGTCTTCCGCCAGCAGAGCTTCGCTAAGGCAGCGGCAATACTCTTCGACCGCGTCCGTGGGCGCGTCGGGCAGTCCGAGGAGCGCAATGACGCGCTGCCCGCTCATTTCACAGGGCTCATTTTTCGACGAGGAAGGTTCCCATCACCAGCGCTCTATGCCCAGCCAATGTGCTCCTTAGTTTCCGCAAGGATACATCTATATCATGCGGAGCATCCCTGTCCAAAGTAGCGCCACAATGGTCCTCTTATCTTCATCGATCAAGAAATTTACGCTACAGGGCCCACGATGAATAGAGAGGCCTATTCGTTTGCTTGAACTGGAACGGATTGCGATGCTGGGGCAAGACAATATCTCTACTCCTGATCTGACCTGTTTTCGAAGGGCAAACGGAAGCTGGCGCTGCTCTTGAAGTTAAGGAAGTCCCGTAAATGCACCCATCTCCTGGCTCATCTTGCCGACGTGTGCGCTAACTTGTGAGGAGAGTACCAGCAGTCGAGCGGTTTTTAGCTAGTCAGAAGGAAGTGCGTCCTCCCGTTACTCGGGAACTTATAGATTATTATGGAATGTCGCTTGGCACGTGTTTCTGCAGAGTTTCTTGATCACCCTTGGGATGGAGGCCAAACGGCCCCGGCCAGACTTATAAGCCAGGTCACGACCGCCGTTGTTATTTTCAAAGGCTACGTCGCGACAAGCCGATGCCTATGACGGAAAGCATTGCGAACTCAGGCCGTGATTCCGCCGCTTAGAAAAGGAACTTCAGCGCCACTTGCGCCAGCCGTCCGGCAATACATCCTGGATCTTTCCAGAGTTTGGCGAGCTGATGTTGTTATACAGCAACCGGAAATTGGCGTGGTTGAAGACGTTGAAGAACTCCCCTCGCAACTGCAAACTTTTCGACTCCCTAAGTAATCCGGATATTCTTGAACCCGAGAAGTCCCACTGCTCATACTCGGGCCCCTGCACCCTGTTCCGTCCTTCGTTGCAGAATTGTCCCACTTGCGTGACCGGGTCGGGCCGTTGGAACACACTGATGTTAAACTATTCCTTGGGCGTGCATTGCCAGGAGTTTGGATTCCCGACAAGCTTTAGCCGGTTGCTTGACAATCCCGAGATTTCCGGAGCGCTTCCTCGCAAGTCACCGTCCTGCGAATCGTACACGGTAAACGGCGTTCCGCTCATGAGCGTGGTGATGCGGCTCCCTTGCCAACCGGTCAACATGTGCTCGTACCGGTTCTACGCACGCTCGAAGGGTAGCGTCATTGGTAGCTCAGGACAAAGAGGTTGCCTGTTGTTATCTCAGCGGACCGAGAAAATAATAAAGACTATTGTGCCGAGGGGCGCGCGGAATTGGCTTCGCTCGCCTTCGAAGTCAATTGAATGGCTGTGGGATTCGCTTTGCTTCTCCGTTGGGGCCACAAAAGACCTGGCTCTCTTGCCCGGCTGGCTTCTCGTATGCCATCCCCGGGTTTATAAAACATTTCTGCGTTGCCAGTTATCTGATCCCGAGCAGAGCGCGGAATTTAACAACTTTGTTGGCTATTGCGACCGTTCGATGTGTCTTTTCGACATCGGTGCGAGCTATGGCGCTTTCAGCTTCGTCGCAGCACACTTTGGCGGCACCGCAGTCGCCGTTGATCCCTCGCCCATCGCTGCCCGGCTCATACGGTTGCAAACCCGACTCAACGGATATGACAAACATATTCGAATTGTCGAAGCATGCGTCGGCGACGCCATCGGCGAGGCGGAGATGCTCAGTTCCGGTGTATTCTCCGATGGTTACTTTCGAATAGCTCGCGGGCGATCAAGTAGCGAACTGACAAAAACCAGAGCTGTCACGATAGACCAGTTAGCCGATCAGTTCGGCCCACCGACACATATTAAGGTCGATGTCGAGGGATATGAGGCAGCGGTCGTACGTGGCGCAAAGAGAACCCTAACTCGTTTGGCCCCGCTGTTGTTCCTTGAGCTGCACAACGAAATGATACGCTCGGAGGGTGATGATCCGAGTTGCGTGCTGGACGATTTGGCGGAAATGGGATACGAAATGTTCTCAGTCGGCGGTGCCAAAATCGAGCGAAGGACCATATTGCGAATGTCCATTTGCCGCTTGGTCGGGAAGCGCCGGCAATCTGATTGAGCCCGCGACCGGACAGCGCGAGAGCGTAAGGATTTTGGGGGCTATTGAACTGTGAAATACTCGCTTCCATTACTGCCAAGAGACCATCTTCAACTTTTCCACTCCGAACTTGCCGCGATTTCTTTCTGCACAATTCCCTAAGAGGTCGGTTCATAGGCGAATCGCCCGGTACAAAACAGCTTCCGCAAACCGCGAGCTTCTTTGTCAGGAGGGATTGCGGAAGTCTGCAGATCCTCCTGTAAGAGATCGTATCGGTGAACATCCCCCATCGAATCAGAGCCTCACGTCTGCCTCCCAGGGCTTTTGCCTTAATCTCCCAGGAAAGAGGAATGGCCCAAGAGTGTCTCAGATCGGCACCATCGCCTCCGATCAAGGCGCTATACCCACGGCCCATGGTTGCAAACCCATCCTAAACCCCGCGGCCTCTGGTTTCAGAAACCCGCGCCAATTGAGCACTTTTACGAATTCTTGTGCAGAGCCGGAAAAGTCATCCGCAGACCTCTTGTAGTTTTGTCTTGCTTGATGTTCGCATTGTTTTGCGTGGTGGAAGGAATGACCGTACTGGCTGGGCTCAGTCGGTAAGTGTCATCCTAGTAGCGAAAAAACGGCGCGATTATTGGAAGAGCTAAAAGCGGCGCACTGGAAGCGGTCACCGCGCACCGACGCCGACGAACAATGCGAGTTCTGGTGTCGGCGGGCGGGATAGCAGCGGGCCTATCGGTTCATCGGCCTACGGTATAAAAAGGAACGCAAAGCTAAAGAGCGGGAATCCGAACGTACCAGTTGTTCGAGACCTGGGAATACGTCTATCGAGTCTTTGTGACCAACATAGATGCCGCCATCGATCTACTGGTGTGGTTTTATCGTCAGCGAGCTGGTGCGGAGAACTTGATCCAGGAAGCCAACAACGATGCGGGGTTGGCTGCGCATTCCTCGAAGCGCTGGGCCATGAACTGCGTGCACTTCAAACTGGCCATGCTGGCCTACAACCCGAACTGCTGGTTGGTGCTCTTCAATCGAGAAAAGACAGCCGAAGCCGCGGAGATGAAACACGTACAACTGTCGACGACGCGACTGCGGTTTCTGTTTCTGGCGGCCAAGATCTGGAGCCATGGCGGACGAGTGGGGGTCAATTACAGCCATCACTACGAGGAAAAAGGAATCTTTCAGCGGCTGATGGATCGCTTACGGGCGATGACGAAGGACGGTAAAGGGTTCGCACCCGTTGTGCCGCTGGCCCTCCGCTACTGACCGACCATCAACGTCGGCGTAAGTCCTCTGGTCATGTCATCATTCGGAACACTCACGAAGTGCGCATCCAAGACGAGTCCAGCGTTTTGCGGATCGACGGCCGGAAGCTTCATAATCCCAGTAGATGCCGTTTCGACGACAGTACGGACGTCTGCCGTCACGGCAGAGAGCCAGAAATTCCTCACGCAAGATTCATCTCTCGATGCAAAGCTCGGAGTGACATGTAACACTAAGGACGGGCTTACGCTTCGTATCAGCGGCAGGACGGAGGGTTCCAGCTTCACGGTTTCGGTGAGCCATGCCCCCAGTGGCAATCCCGTATGTCTTTCCTACCATCTCTTAAACTGAAGCCAAACGGTTTACTTCGGTAGTGAGAAGCCCATATGATTAGTGTCGAGCGAATCTGAAAACTGTGTTGTACGCGTCGAACGGCGTGTGGGGCGGCCCTGGCTGGATTATCCCCTCAATCTGTCATGGAAATGCTTAACGTGTTGTTGGCCGAACAAATTAGGTGGCGAAGTTGAAGGAGTACTTCTTGTTTGGCGAAATGGAGCGCAGTTGGTCGAGGGAGCAGATATATTGCCAGAGACGGACCAACTTGGCAGAGTAACCGAGCCGGTCGTCAGCCGACGGACGGCTTACATGGATGCCATTCTACTCGGGAACTTGCTGATCAAGAAATCCGAACCCGTCTAGGAGGGCATGATCCAGCAAAGCAGGTTTGGTCGAAAACAGGAACGCCCACGATGAGCATTAGCGAGAGTGCCCGTTCGGCCACTGCGGAAAAGTCCACATCGACGAAGGTTGTTCAAAACACGGCGGTCCTCCTTACGGGTCGGGTCACGAATGCCGTGTTGGGTGGGGCAAGTTCCATTCTCATCGTCCGCTGCCTAGGAAGCGAGCAGTTGGGCGAATTCAGCTCCTTGTATGCGTACGTCTCCTTATTTGCGTGGCTAGCCACTTTTGGCTTTGAGCCGGTGCTGGCTCGGGAGTCGGCTCGGTGGCGTCATCGCTCGGGCAGCATCATGGCTACGGGAGTTGCTCTCTGCGGCCTATTCGCGATCACGGCGGCTGTCCTTGTAATTCTGATCGCCCCGCACGCCGGCTATCGGGGCAAGATGCAGTTGCTCGTAGCGTTCGCAGCGATTGAGTTGCTGCTTTTTTCTCCTCTGCGTCTAGTCGGGTGTATTTTTCAAGTGGACTTGAAGCAATGGTATGGAACTGGCATTACTTTAGTCCGGCAGGTCCTATGGCTGTTGATTATTATCGCGCTCGCCGAGGCCAAGGGTTCGCTCACGTCATTTGTTTTAGGTAGGTTATCGGCGGCGGCCGTGGAGACGGTTCTAATCTTAGCCGTGAGTACGTGGTTTCTGAAACCCCCGCGCCGCATTGTTGTGCAAGACTTCAAGGTTTACCTGCGGGCTTGTATTCCAATTGCGCTGAGCATGCTGCTTGCCAGTGTCTATCTTCGAATCGACCAGGTAATGCTCCACAAGTTAGCTTCCGACAAGATTCTGGGATTCTATGCTGCTGCGGTGAAGGTTAGCGAACTGTGATGGCCGCAGCCGGATTACTTTGTACGTTGATTTCCGTAGGCTCTGGGCTATTGGTGCACATTTTGTTTGGGCCGCAATTTGACCCTTCCGCTGGGCTTCTGAGCATTCTTATCTGGTCCGAGTTTGGCGTTTTCTTCGGGACGGCCGTCGCCAATCTTCTTTTGGCCCGCGGTCTACAGAACTACCTGATCTATCCGACAATCGCCGGGGCTACCCTAAACGTCCTGCTCAACCTGATATGGATTCCGCGATACGCAGCGGCGGGCTCGGCTTGGGCAACATTGGTGAGCTATACGTTTGCTTGGGCGGTTGTGCTAGTGGGATTTTCAGCCACCCGCGGGATAGTCTTGGAGGGATTGCGGCACGGGATTCCTGTAGTGTTGCTGTCAGGAGTAGTTGCGGTGTTTGCCAGCCACCTGCCATTGCCTTCGATCGCGCAGGCAACCACAGCTTTGGGGCTCTACGGACTCGGAGTGCGAGTCATGGGGACCATTAAGGCTCAAGATATTCAGTATCTGCGCAACGCATTAAATCAGACCTTTTGGAGGAAGGCTTAAAGTGGGGCAAAGGAACTTCGGGATGCGGGCAGGGATGGGGAAGTTTTTGCACTTTGTATTGGAAACTCATGGGCAATCGATTGCGACGACGGCTAAAATCGCTTGCAACAAGATTGTTTATTTAATCAATCGTGCGGAAGGCAGGAGCTCAAGCACTGGGCTTGTTCACGCGGAGTGGCATTGGGCCAAACACCCTTTTTCATTGCGGCAGAGGGTCTTGTGGAGTTCGGCTTTGCCGGGGTGGTTTATGCCGGAGGATGAATCCGCTATCGAATGCATGCTTCACATGCCGGCGTATGAACCTGTCAGCTGGGTTGATCCCAAGGCGGGTGAGTACTTCTTAGACGCGGGAGGATATGTAGGCTGGTATTCCATCCAAGCGAGCCGAGCGGTGGGGAATTCGGGGCGCGTGGTGACTCTCGAGCCGGATGCTGCGAATCGGAGGCAGCTGGAACGAAATTTGGCACTGAACAAGCTCAGAAACGTTCAGATACTCCCCATAGCCATATGGTCGCGCTCCGGGAACGTTGGATGGCTCCAGGGCGAGGAGCCGGTGTGGCATAGAGTCGGAGCCGAAGGCGAACTAACTAAGGAATCGATTTCCATCGATGAGTTGGTGGACAAGCTGAGACTTTCACGTTTGGACTGGATCAAACTCGACATTGAGGGCAGCGAAGTGGAGGCGTTGCGGGGGGCGTCGAGGACCCTTCACGTCTACCATCCTAAGTTGTTCATCGAGATTCATGAGACTCGTCAAGCTGTGGCGGGGATGCTGCTGGAAGCAGGATACACGGTCGCGCGTGAACACTACGATCAACCTCCCGATCGACACGGCTGGATCCTAGCGCAAATGGCATGAGGGAGCGCGTATTGATACTGACGTCGGAACCCACTGACACTCCTGGTGGAATGGAGCATGTACTTAGAGAATTGGAGACGGGCCTAGCCAGGCTCGGGTATTCAGTCGGGGTGTTGAACCGGGAAAACGGGGCTCCTCGCTGGGTCGCCAGGCCTGTGAATAAGTGGATGGGCTATGCGGCAGACGTGGCGCTTAGTTGGTTTTTGGGGCGGAAGGTACGGCAACTTGTCGGCCAGGATCTTATCGCCGTTGTTTCGAACGGACCGTTTGGATGGTACCTTCCAGGGCTGCCGCAATCAGTGAGAAAGGTGCACTTTTACCATGGAACTTATAGGGGACAAGCCGACATGATTCGGCCGTACATCGCATTCACAGGTGCACTCAAGCTAAAATGGTGGGACTCGATGGTGTTGGAGCGGCAGAGCGGCCGGGGAAAACTCGTTGTGTGCAATTCGGATCAGACTCGCCGAGAGGTTCAGGAGTATTTTGGATATTCAGGAGAAACAATCTGGCTCCCGCTTGACACGGTTCGTTTTGCTCCTCTAGATAAGCTCGAATCGCGCCGGAAATTAGAGTTACCGGAGGCGAAAGAGATCGGGTTATTCGTGGGATCCGCGCACCCCGCGAAGGGATTTTCGACAGTCCGAAAACTCATAGACGCATTCCCGGAAATCCATTGGTGCCTAGCGCTGCGAGGGTCCATATCGGAGGACTTGGCGGGGAATCCCCGGCTATCGATCTATCGCAACGCGGGTCCCGAAACGCTGCCCACTCTTTATAACGCCGCGGACTTTGTGGTATCTCCCTCACTGTACGAATCATTCGGGTACGTTGTGGCAGAAGGTCTTGCCTGCGGAGTTCCCGTCGTAGCCTCGCTTGGAGGAGCTAGCCGTACTTTGCTGCAGCATACGCCGCTGGCACATTTACTCGTCGCCGATGCAAATTCCTGCCGCGACTTTGAAACTGCAATTCGAGCAATACTCGACGCTCCTGATCTCCATCGCGAGATGGTTGTGAGTTTGATTCGGCCGGAAATCGAAAAGAAAATGGCACGGGAAAACTGGCTGCGTCGCTTCCGCGAGCTGACAAATATATGAGAGAAACGCTTTGGCTTTGGCTTCGAGGGTCGACGTGGTTGAGAAGACTCTACGAATTTCCACTGGCGAGAAAACCGATGACCAGTCTGAGCTATCTTCTGGTTCCATCGCGGAGCAAGCGTAGGTTGCGGGTTCGCAGTGGGCCCGGAAGTGGGCTGATATTTGAAATAAATCCTCGTTGGGAAAGACAGCTATGGGAAGGAAATCACGAGCTGGCCTCTCAGCAGGTTCTGGTGGAGTGGCTCAGAGGCGGACGTGTGTTTTACGACGTGGGGGCGGGGTTCGGTTTCTATAGTTCACTGGCCGCACGATTGGGAGCGCAGGTCTTCGCATTCGAACCTGACGAAGAGAATGCCAAATCTCTGAGTCGACAGGCGGAGTTGAACGCGCTTACACCAAGAATTGAAATCGTGAAATTGGCGGTCTTGTCCACGAGCGGTGTAACACGTTTTGAACCGGCGCCTCAGGAACGAGGGCACGGAAATGGACAGCTATCTGAACGCTGCGAGCAAGCCATTACTGTCCAATGCACAAGCCTAGACGATTTCACGGGCGTAAACCCACTGCCCGACTTGATCAAAATCGATGTTGAGGGTGCAGAATCCGAAGTATTGAAAGGTGCGGAAGCGTTGTTCAATCGCTGCCGGCCGAGTGTCATTTGCGAGGTTCATGATGCGTCGAACGCACTTTTTGTTTCGGACTGGCTTCAGAAGAAGGGATATTCGGTGGAGTATATCGGCAATCGCAGTGAGTATCCCGCTCACTTGCTCGCGACGCCGCAATGAAGATGCGCGCCTCAAAGTTGGAAAGGACGCACCCTTGCGGATTCCTGCAGAGGAGGGGGTAGACCTTTCGAGTCGCGAGAGCTTGTCGGAAGGCAGAGGTTCCAGTCAATCGGACTGTCTTGGATTGTTAGCTAGCGAGCCAGGACATGAGTTGCATGGGTCTGGCAACCTTGCTAGCGCGGAAACGATGGCCGGTCCATGTTGAAGGTGGTCATCTACTCTCATTACTTTGCTCCGAGTGTTGGAGGAGTCGAGACCAGTGTCGAAGCACTGGCGAGGGGGCTCACCAGCTGCCAGGGAGTTAACGGTTCGCCCGAATTCGATATTGTCGTAGTGACAAAGACGGCCGCAGGTGTATTCGACGATCACGCTTTGCCGTTTCCTGTCGTCAGGAGTCCCAGCTTGTCGGGATTGTTAGGCCTAGTGTGTAGAGCTCACGTCCTTCATCTCGCGGGTCCCGCTCTGCTTCCTCTGTTGCTTGCGAGGATCTTTCGAAAACCCACAGTGGTTGAGCATCACGGGTACCAGGCGATCTGCTTGAATGGAGCCTTGTTGCATGAGCCGGACCGAACTGTTTGTCCGGGACACTTCCAAGCGGGCCGGCTTGGTGAATGTTTTCGCTGTCAGCGTTCCGAGCTTTCTTCGTCTTTAAAGAGCCTGCGTCGGCTGGTCTTGACGAAGACACGGAATGCTCTGTGCCGGAGGGTTGAGAATATCGCCATATCCGATCACGTACAGAAGCGCCATGCCTTGCCCAGTTCGAGTGTCATTTACTACGGAATCGAAGACGTTCTCAAGAGTGAGACGGTTGCTTCAAAGGCTTCAGCCTTTCCCACGAGACTGTGCTTCGCGTACGTGGGAAGATTGGTTTCAGAGAAGGGCCCTCTCGTCCTGCTTGACGCCGCCGCTCGGTTGCAGAAGGAGGGACAAGAATTCGACGTCTTGATAATCGGCGATGGACCAGAGCGGGCGAAGCTCGAGGGGGAGATCGAACGGCATGGCATGGGATCTCGCGTTCGTATCACCGGTTTTCTTCGAGGTCCCCAGCTATCGTCTTTGCTTCAGGAGGTTCACGTCGTCGTTATGCCGTCGGTATGTGAAGAGACGGCTGGACTGTCTGCGATTGAACAGATGATGCGCGGTCGGCTCGTGATTGCCTCGGCAATCGGTGGTCTCGGTGAAGTTGTCGGGAGCGCCGGGATGGTTTGCCCTCCGGGTGACGCCGAAGCTCTTGCGGATTGCATGTCCGCTGTAATCGCTCACCCAGAACGGATAGCAGCATTAGGGAGCAAGGCCCGAGAACGCGCTATCAGCACTTTCGGATACGCACGGATGTTAGAAGAGCATGCACAGGTTTATCGGCGAGCCGCGGCAAGGCACCGTGTTTGAAAACTGGCTGGAGCTTTAGGAGAGTTCCAAGAAATCGCGTGTCGCTGAAACATTGTGATCCCAGCTGACCGAAGCTTGCACGTACTTGGCAGCGGCGGCACCGATCTTCTGCGCCGCAGGTCTGTCGCGGGCAAGTCGGCGAATGATCTCAGCGAGTTCGACGTGGTTCATTGGATCTCGCAAGAGATATCCTGTTGCCCCATCAAGAACGTTTTCGCTTGCGCCTGCTTGGACACTCGCGATCACGGGCAATCCACAAGCCATGGCTTCCAATATTGGCAGGCCGAAAGCGTCTTCGAGAGACGGCGCAACATAGGCGTCGGCGGCGGCATAGAACGAAAGCACATCAGCTGAGGGCGCCAGAAAACGCACACGGCTATCTAGCCGTAGTTGTCGGAGGACAGGCCGGTACAGTCCTGGATCATCCTTCCCTACCACCAAGAGCTGGATCGGAATCTCGATGATAGCCAAAGCCCGAAGCAATTGGTCGAGTCCCTTACTCTTCCAGTCATTGCCAATCAACAAAACCACAAAGTCGCTGTCGTCTAGCTTTAGGCTTTGGCGCGAAATTGACCTGCCCGCAAGGCGAGCCTCGGAGTTAAAAATCACGGTGTCGACGGCGTTGGGAATAACGACCGAATCGGTTCGCCCAAAGTGTTTTTCGAGTTGAGCGGATACAAGCTTCGATACGGCCGCCAAACGGACTTTCGGGTCTGTGTAAATGCGACGTTCCAAAGCCATAATCAGTTTGTAGTACAGTTTCCGGTGAAGTGTAACAGGCCATCTCCTGACCGGCACTTTGAGGAATGCGAGTTCATCATGGACTCGTGCATAGAACTCATGGAAGACAATATGGACGGTAATGGCATTGGCATCCCAACAGTTGATTCCGGGCGAGTAGACGAGCAAGGGCCTGTCTTCAAGACGCTTTAGCACGCTCTTCCTTACGACTCGATTCGCAAAAAACCACCACACGAATCTGAGAAGATGGGGAGCAGGAATGTCAGAGACTCTGTACCAGCGGATGAACCCGGTCGCTGTACTTTTCAGATCCTCTGTGAGAAGACCATTTACGTTTTCAACGCGCTGGGAAAACAAATGGATCCCCCAGCCATACGTCGACGACAGTCTTTCGATCTGTTCGATGATGCAAAGCTCTGTACCATGGCGACGATCTAGAAATGGCGACACGACAACAATCTGCAAGCGGGCCTCCGTTTGCTTATCGGTTTCACACAGTTATTTGCGCGGTATGAAGATTTCCTGGAAATTCCGAAAGCCGGAACAGAATGCCAAGCATCAGCCAAAAATAGGCATTCATGACGAAGTCCTGGTAAACAACGAAACCGTAAAAGCTCATTGGGAAAACCAGCAGAAAGGCGTAAAAGAAAATCGCAAACCCGATTGGAAACCACACGGTTCCTTTCAGATTTTTGGCGGCTCGCCAGGCGGAACGAGTGATTACGTAGGCCAGTAAAATCCATAAGAGCAGGCCTACAATCCCAAGCTCGATTAACAGCTGGCCATAGCCACTTTCGACACCAACTTTCATCGGCGGAGCGTGCATAAGGCGAGTTACGTATTGCCCCCCCAAGGAAGCGGTTCCAATTCCATAGCCGTACGGCCAGAGTGGGTGGTCAAACGCTGCGACGAAATTCTGCAGCGGATAGTCCCGCGATCGGAAGCCGAGCTCACTTTGGGGACTGTAAGGGGAAAGAGTCTCGGTGTAGATCGCCAGCCTGCTAGCGACTTCTTGCGGGAATATGCTTATAAGAATGGTTAGGGCTAGGGCGACGAAAACCGCCGCCCGCCGGATGGCCTGCATTACTCGGCTGCGCTGTTCCCCGGTCCAAGATGCACCCCAGATGACGGCAGGCGCAACGGCCATGGCGCTTGCAAGAGTCCAAAGGAAGACGCCACGCGATGCCGTCATCAGAGAGGCTGCAGACACAATGCCGACCGTTGTGAACCCAAGCAAGCGACCAGTCTGCTTTCGCATCAAGAGAAACCCGCCAAAACCGAGAGCCAGAACCCACGAGACGACCAGGAAATTCTGGAATCGACCGGCGCTGACGAAGAACGATGTGGGCCGGTAAGCGATTAAGCCCGTGATGGGGGAGACGCGATACAATGTGCTTAGGCCGCGGATGTCTTCCTGGATCACTTCGGGATTTAGGAAAGTAGGTCCTAAAATGGACTGAGTGATTCCAAATCCCGCCACGACGAGAATGAGGACCGAGTTAAAGAAGAAAAAGCGGCGCACTTCCTTGTCGGAATCGACAAGGGCATAGCCTACAAGGAGAAGGGGTGCGTAAAAGAAATAGAGCTTCAGTCCCATCAGCCCAAAAAAGATGCTGGTTGACGCGGGATTGAAAGCCTGAATGACGCAATACCAGAAGAAAATTAGGAAGGTAATCAAAAAAGGGGGTCTGTAAAGTTTCGTCAAAGTGGACCTACACGCGACGAAGAAAGAAAGATACAGCGCAAGAGCGAGGAAATCCTTTGCGAAGTATACGATCATGTTATTGCCGAGATACTTCCGAATCAGGTCCTCGACCGCGATCCACGCCACGAAGCCGTACACCCCTGCTCTCCAGTTTTTCAGTATTGCGACCAGCGCCATAATGCCAAGGACAACCAGTCCCACGTAGTACAGCGTTAGAAGATCGTCTTCGATGATAAGGTTTGCACACGCATAGGCTGCTAGCGCGATGAGCGCCACAGTGAGCAGATTGCGGCCGCTATTGTGAAAATCAGTTGAATCTGTCTTGGCCATGCTAGATTGATCTTAGCATTCGAGAACAATGTGTAGGCCCGGAAAAAAGCGACTCTTCCGAATGTTAAGGAATGGCTTTCTTTGCTCTGGTAGGTGAGCTCGGTCGACGGATTCCAAAACTCAGCTGATATTTCCCGGGCAGGCCAAGACTGCATCTTTCGAAGAGTTCCCTGACCGCGCCGGGCCAATTCAGTTGGATCGGAAAGCGCCCTTTGCAGTAGTCCGGTGAGCGCGGGAACATCTCCGCACGGAAAGATGAAATCAGGATTCACGTGGGCTATGAGGGCGGTGGCGGCGAGAGCACCATTCTATCTCTTGTCCAACGCCTTGCTGAACTTGGCCATTCGAATGGCCTCAATCGTTGCACCCACATTTTCTCGGGGTGACCATGTGGCCATGCGGCGGAGAACGTTCAACTTCATTTCCGCGAGGGCGACGGCACTGCGCAACAGTTTTTGAATGGATGCTGCAAGCGCATTGATGTTGCCACAGGGGAAGATATCGCCGGTTTCACCGGGCCGGACGAGGTCGAAGCGCCCGCGAATCTGGTCGCTGAGAACGACAGGCAATCCACAGAGCATTGCTTCGCAGACAACGACAGGACAGGGATCGTACTCGGACGGAATGACAAAGAGATCCGCGGAAGTGTAAACCGCTGGAAGTTGGGATTGATTGACAAAGCCAAGAAAGCGCACACGCGAAGCAACGCCGAGTTTTTTCGCTTCGGCTTCGAGTTGCGCGCGAAGCGGACCGTCGCCGGCAACAACAAGAATCGCGTTCGAAAGACTTAAACTCGAAAAGGCTCGCAGGAGATCCGCTGGCCGCTTCCAGGGCTGGAGCTTGGCGCAGAAAAGAATGACTTGCTGACCGGGCGTGACACCCCAATCGGAGCGAACGGCATCGCGATCAACAAGCTTGGATTTCTCGGTCCACCAATCGTTGTCGACGACAAACGGAGTCAACGTAATCCGCTCCGGCGAAATCCCAAGGGAGCGCATGAGAGCTACACCAGCCGAAGAAGGGACGATGACCTGGTCTGCCAGGCGAAAGAGGCTCGGCCAGAGGATTTTCTTGACAGCGACCTTCCACCGGCGAGAGTCGCGTGGCGCAAGGGTGGTTGTGTCCGTACCGAACAGAAATGCAGTCCTCGAGAGCTTTGAGGCCAGAAAGGCGATCCAGAAGGAGGCCTTTAGGTAGCCGGTGTGACAGAACACTGCGTCAAAGCTTCCCCGCCAAATAAGCCGCCAGAGGCCGGGATTACAAAGGCCGAGAAACGACTCGGCGCCTGTTCCAACGTTAGGAATCTCGACCCAATCGTAGCCATCCAAAAGAGGAACATCCCACTGAATGGCTGTTGCAAATTCGGGGTCATGGCCGGACTGAGCTCCTCGCAAGCAACAGTAGGCGACCTGAAGATCAATCTGGGGGTGTTGTGCCATCCGCCGAAGCAGAGGGGACATATACTGAACGGGGTGCGAACAGATGATAAGAATCCGGTATGAAGCTTCGGGCATGTCCTACCAAGGAAACTCAACAAGCATAGTGCGTGCTAAAGGCACGGAATCGCAAGCCTCTGGAAAACGAACTACGGCTGTTGTCGCAGTGCTCCACGGAGATATCCCGTTTGAGATTAAGTCGTGATCAGCGTCAGCGTTTCCGATGCCGTGTCGTCCCTGATAGTTCGAGCCCCGGAGGTCTCACGATCATTTTCAAGTCCAACGGAACCATAACTATTTCAAAACACGGGGTGGACTTGCACGACGCCACCAACCAACCTCTCGGTGTCGTATAATATTTCATCGATTCTGAGTAACTAACATGAAAACATTTCTTATAACGATTCTGCATTCGCCGCACCGGCCCATGGACAGCAAGCAGCCATTCGTTACGTTTCAGGAACAGGAAAAGATTCCAATGACAGTCTTTCATGCGGAAGCTCCAAGGCAACTGTTTTTGCTGCTCTCTTTTCCTTGCCTGGAGGGAATGTAGTCGGACCTTTCTCTGGAAGCGGAACGGTGTACGTAGCCCCTGGTTCAGCTCTCACTCCTACGGCAAACGCGGGAGTCTGGATTATGGCTCCTCATGACCCAAAGTACTCAAGTCCTCCCGCTGGATGGCTGAAATGCAACGCATGTAACATAAATATTGCGGATCGGGCAATTATGGTTATGGTGGCGGCCCAAACCCGCATAAGAATCGGGTCTTGGCAGGTGTGGAAAAAGGGCCAGCCACCTGGTTATCTGGTACGCAACTGCCCGTCCATATCGCTAATCTTGGATTCCAGTATCGCCAACACGGAGTTGTGTCATTGGAGAGTGTTCGGATGGCAGTCGGACAGGCACATGCGGAGTCTCTGGAGCAGTTCTGGACAACGTCACCGCTGGACTTGCAAATCAGCCGAACAACGGCGCTTGCACCGATACCACTGGAGGCTCGTTTTGGATATGGCTCAGGGATTACGGCTGAGAAATGCCAGTGGGTCATTCGTTCAATATCTGGAGGTGGCAGTACCAGTGAGCGTGGAGACGGGGGGAGTTTGTGGGTGGGCAGCATCCGAAGTGAGCGCGACTATACCCTGTCGGGAGGGAAAGATTCGATCTCGCAGCCGCAGAATCGGATATTCGATTATCTTCGACATCGTGATCCCAATTGCGAGACCTCCGATCATATAAGTCACAAACCGCTCGTTCGGACCCTGAGAAACGTGTAGGACCAGGCGTACGAGGCCTGGAAACCACGCTGCGGCGGGACCATGCCATAGGTAGATCGAGTAGGAGTACATTCCCACATAGGCCGCAGCGGTCCCGACTATCTCGAGGCACCGCGCGATCTTACCCCGGAATATCCCCTGCACATTTAGACTTAGGATCAAAACGCCGCCGAATCCAAGATAAAGCCACGTGTAACCGAACGCAGAGAAAAACCTACTGTCCCGGGGAACGAAGCAGCTCGTTGAAAGCAAGACAGTAGAGAACACTGCAATGAATATCCGTTTCCTCGTGGAATTGACACAATTGTTAAGAATGTGGGGGCGGAAATGATAAAGATAGCCTAGTAGTGCCCCGAAAAATAGCGAGTCCATCCGATCATGTGATGCGGTGTAAGCGGTGTGATAGTCGGGAATCCCCAAATAGACAGAGCCAGCGCGGAAAGAAATACACAATACCGCTACAACGACAAACGTCCAAGGAAGGGCGCGGAACGGATCCTGTCGATTGGAGGAGAATCTCACCAAAAGGACCAGCAAAACAGGTAGGAGAATGTAGAAATGTTCCTCTACCGCGAGGGTCCAAGTATGATCCCAAACTCCGTGCCAATAATTCTGAACAAAGAAAACTTCATGAAGATAATGGGTCGCCGGCGAAACGGTGCGAAAGACGATACGTAAGAACGTAGCTGTGAGAAATAGGAAGAGGTAAAATGCGGGATAAATTTTCAAGCCACGGCGAATGAAAAAACGCCTAATGCTGATCGAGTTCCGCGTTCTGTATTCGCTAAAAAGCAGTCCCGAAATGAGGAAACCGCTTAGCACGAAAAACAAGTCCACACCCACCCATCCAATGTTGCCGAAAAAAGGCCAGATGTTTCCGTGGAGGATCATCACAGAAAACACAGCGATGCATCTCAGGATGTCCAGTCGCCTGTTTCTCATGTCCCCACGGTCACATTTGGCAGTCGGGCCATTCCCGACGTTGATGGAGCAGTTGACAACTGAAACGTATCATCCAATTTCACAGCTCTCCTCGTAGCGACAAGAGGATGTTGCGGAATAAGTCCTGGGCTGTCAAACGAAGGCTAATGCATAGTATCACGGCTCCGATCGACGTTCTGATCCCCTTCCAAGTAAAATCGCAGAAGGAGTTGTTTGTTCCATTCCAGAACGGTTCGTCGAAGATCATCATGTTGAAGCTGGGGATATGCGGTTCCGAATCTCCACATCAAATAGTCGTAATTGTAGTGGCTATCGTGGCTGGGTTGGGTAAGCAAGTTGCAAGGACTTTATCAGGCGTCCCCGGCTTGAATCTGCCAAGCAGTGCGGAACCGCCTGCGCACGAGCCACCCGAGTTGCTTTCCGGCTGGCAGAAGCGTTGGGTCGGCAAGCCGGACGGGGTGCAAACAACCATTGCTATTCTGCTGCAATTCGAGAAGCGCGTATGCCGACCATACGCCATGGCTACTCCTGTCTCGACGACGGTATTCGGCTCAGACGGCAGCGTACTGGTTCAGTGTCTTTTTCGCGAATAAATCAGCACTCTCGACGGAAAGCGTGCCGAAATGCTATTGTCCGCCACGAATCTGGTTCGCAAATTCAGGCGTGTTGAAGCAGCTGTAATTTGAGCTAGGAATCTCTCATCGGCGAGAGTCAGTTCTCGAATCATCACACGGAGTGCGTAGAGAGGAGTTTTACGGCAATCCTGGGTGGTGTCGAATCTCTTGTTGGAACCCTTCATGATTGCCGGAACTATTAATGGAGAATTGTATGCGTGACCCAATCAGGATTGTTAAACCTTAACCTTATAGACGTACAGGACGCTCCAACGCCCCCCTGGTTGAACGAAGCGACCCACCGGTCGGGCGTCTTGCTGCAGGCTACGAAGGTAAGAAGTAAAGCCAGTTAGACGAAACCTGCCTTCATAGACGTTGGCCAAATCTGCATCGTCTGCATCGAACACTCCATAGAAGTAGACATTCGTTCCTTCGGCTGTAGCCTTTCTTATTATCGCGTCCAAATCGGCCTCAACTCGGCCAGGTTGAAGATTTCGCGCCAAGGCGAAGTCAGGCAAAGGTATGATGTTGTCGCCGTTCGAATACAGCCAGAGATGCGCAACGTCGCTAGACCAACCCGTAATCAACACTCCTTCTCTCACGATGGCATGCAATTGTTGCGCGTTCTTATTTGTTTGGCTGGGCTGAATATTGGTTCTTAGTACTCTCACCCCGCCAGCCGCGACCGCAGTCACGAACAGAAGCAAGAACCAACGATGCGCTTCATCGCTTTGGCTGCCAGCGAAACCGACAGCGACGGTCAGCCAGAACAAAATGAGAGCAAAGATTTGGAGTTTCGAATAATACGGATCCCACTCGACACAGGCAGCTTGCACCAGCAGAAAGGTCAACACTGAAGAAAGAAGCGCCATCTTGTAGATGTTTCTTCGCTTGGATAAGAGGTAAATTGCTCTCGCCAGGATGGCGCATGTAATTAGACTCAATATGCCAGCAACGAGAGCGACCACAGGAGTCTGATGGTATAGAGATCGCAGCCCGCGAAAGTCATCCGGAAGAATCGAGAAAAATGCCTGCGTCAGTCCTACTGGCGCTGCAACCAGTGAACCCAGCTTGAATCCACCATAGGAACCTTGCTGAGGGAATTTCAAGATCGCAATAGCAAGACTTGCAGCACCGTGGACCCCGCTCAAGTAGAGAACAACAATCCAAATCCCGAGAAAGACTAGGGCGAAGACAGAAAGAAACAGGAAAAGCGCCCTAATTCTAAATCGAGACGAAAATTGAGAAGCGATTATGGCTACGGCAGTGCAGGGTACCAATGAGCCAGCCAGCAAATAGGTTATAGCTGCCAGTCCGGAGAGAATGCCCGCCACGATGGCGCTACGCTCCAGAAAATCTCGATCGGCCAATACGAGCAAAGTGCCCAAAAAGAACGGCAAAGCCAGAGCCACTTCTGCAACGTTGGTCGCTGCAAGCAGATAAGCAGGAGAGAGGCAGACGCCCACCGCCACAGCCAGGGAAATCCATTGGGGGACCCCAAGCCGAAGAGGAAGAAGAAAAAAGACTCCCCCAGCAATCGCTGCAGAAACAGCGTTCACGGCCTGGATCGCAATAGTTGCATCATCGCGAATGCCAAGTGCCTGTTGCAGCGCGAATGCCACCCGCATCACCAAGCCAAACAGGAAATGATTGTGAACGACTACGCGATCGTAGTGGGCTCGATACACCTCCAACCAAGGCTTCGGCTGGAAAGCCACTGGCGGACCTTGGCTTATCGTCCGCAGTGCCGGGAGGTGTCGAAGCCCATCTCCGATAAGCGTGTTGCTTCGAAACTCGTAGAATCCTACGGACAAGATGAGGACAAGCAGCGCGGCTACGTATTTCGGGGCCAAGAAACATGCCGAGCCTTGCTGCGGTGGCGTCTGGTGGTTTTCCGTGAACGCCATAGGAGAGCGCATCAGTATTGATACAAAGTTCTCAGCATGGAGAATCGTTTCCTCAGTTCTATGCGCTCCAGTGTTTTATAGCGGAGACACTTCGATGTCAAGTTTTCGGGACCAGCTTTGACCTGCTTGAGACCTGCTTGAACGCGCGATGCGTTCACACGGTGTTCTTGACGATCCGCCGGCGATGCTGTAGCAATCCGATTCAGTCGCAGATTTGATTGAGCTCGTGGGTGGCCTTCGAACGTCATCCAGACTGATCTCTGGGGTGCAAACGCGGATCTGGAGGTATTCTCTACGAGCATGCTAACAATGCCGGACGAGTCTCCCCGAGCGTCACCAGCGGGTTCATAATTCTATTGGTCTTCTTCCTTGGACTTTTGATCTTCGAATTGCCATCGGGCAAGACGTTGGACGTTCCGGCAGTAAAAAGGGAACAACCCCCTTAACGACGGTGAGACTAGACGAACCTCGAAGAGACAACGGGGAAGCTCATTGCGACTGGAGGCGGAAACGCCGGGCTGGACCGGGGGAGCGAGGCTATATTGGCCATGCGTAGGAAGCAAATTCTTCTGGGAGTGGGACGAGCCCCTGACTAAACTACCGAGGAAGAACGAAGAAGAGGCGGGAGACGAAAGTAAACACACAAGAGTTAAAAGTTGAAAGCAAAAAGATTTGGGAAGGGCGCGCGTACAAGAATCAGGGAGGCGAAGGATTTTTTTCGAGTTGCTGGATGTCGCGTTTCTCGATTTGCTGCATGAGGGCTTTGCGCTTGAACATATAGCGTTGGAGATCAGCGATGAGTTGGCGGGGCACAATGAAGAATTGGTTGCGAGCCATTTCGGAAAAAGAGACGGGGCCGCGTGCAGGAATTAGATGCGAGCCCCATTGGAAAATGAAACAAGCGTTCCATGCAATGAAGAGAAAAATGAGCGCAGCTGCGGCCGCAAAAGCACGGGGCCATGAACGGAAGAGCTGGGCGAACCTCTGGAGCAAAAGCGCCAGGCCAAAGATGAAGATGGGGGTTAATGAGATGAAAAAGCGGTTGCCAAAGGAAGCCAACCCGTGCCAGTAAGGATAGCTGGAAATGACGTAATAAAAGGCAGCAGCGACAACAGCGAGATATAGACTCAGGGACCTCGCTGCCCGTGGCGAAAAAAAAAGACCGAGGAGGGCCAGTGCCAGAATCGGCGTCCAACTCAGGAGCCCGTGTTCGGAGGAGAAGAGGACCAAGAACCAGTTGGGCGCACTCCAGTCCCAAGCGACTGCAGTGTAGGAACCGAAGCGGAAGAGTCCTCCAAAGATGATTGAGCGGGTGATGAGAGTGGGCAAGAACGCGAGCATCGCGGCAACCACAAAGGATAGATTTGCGGTGAAGATCGGTCCGACAGAACGGAAGTCCTTCGCCCGAAACGAATTCCAATACGCGAGTATGGACTCAATCAAAGGGAGGAGGAGAAAGACTCCGTTTGGAAAATAGACATCGAGCATCAAACCGGCCAGGAAGCCGAGAAGATTCCATTGAAGGAAGGTACGGCGATCGCGCGTGCGATCCCAATACCAGAGAAACAGGGCCACGGCAAAGGCTGAGTGTGCGTGCGACCAGGAAGGATTGAAATACATATAAACGGGAAGCGAACTGGCGCCCCAAATGGCGACAGTGGAAAGAAAGGCCCAGTGCTCCTCTACGTACTTTCTGGCGAGGGAATAGGAAAAAATCAGACCTAGGAATCCGTAAGTGGCGGTGCCAAGGGCCATGGCCGAGATGTAGGGAGTGGAGAAACCATTGGCAGGAATGTGCGCGCCAAGAGCGTTAGCGGAAAGCACGATGGCGTGCGCCGCCAGCAAAAAGGGAGTCCAAAGCATGCCCGGACCGATGGAGAAAAGGTTATTGACGTATCCGGTTTCCGCGTATTGATTTGGATTGAGTTGCCCGCCGGGAAGGGTTCGCGACTGAGAAAAGTAGAGATTCCCGTGCCGCCAATCTTCTTCGAATCGCAGATTGTGTTGTATGAGAGGCGCGCGAGCATAAGCGTAGTAGCCGACGCCGTCCCCATGCACGATCGGGTTTACCAAAGGCAATGACAACAAAAACAGAACGAGTAGAGTTCTCACAAATCGGACGGAGTTACCCCCGCCAGTGGAAGAATTCGCGGACTCGCTCGATATGGATTCGTTCATTCGCCTGCACGAACTCTCAGCCAGGCTCCACAGGTGCCAACGCGGATCGCACTGACATCTTGGCCATCTCGTAGCCGGGATTGCTCAACACGGCGATGAGCGACAAAGGAGGTAGTGGCAAGAAATTATCCATCACCCGAAAGAGGGGCGTCAGCAGGTTCAGCATCTTGATCTGCCACAAGCCGAAGTTACGCCTGCGCAAAAGGCTTCCGTTCAACCACCACGCAATCACGCCGATGCGATTGAACTCCAGCAAGCTCTCCAGATGGAAACCTGCCCTCTCCACCAACTCCGTCAACTGTTTTCGCGTATAGCGTCGATGATGGCCAAGAACTTCATCCAGAGCGCCGAAGAGCCAAGGGCCGCAAGGAACGAGCACGATGGCTCGTCCGCTATCCTCAAGCACGCTGCGGATATTATTCAGAGCAGCCAAATCGTCCGCCAAGTGCTCAACCACGTTCAAGCAGATAACGGTGTCAAATCTCTCCTCCCTAGGATACGACTCCCCCTTTTCGCCGTCGGTATATCCCACACGCATGTAAGGACGGTTTAAGCCGACGTTCTCGAGATAGGTCAGATACAAAGGATTGATGTCGCTGGCCCAATACAACCTGCGAGGAATTAACTGTACCGTGAGATTACCTGTCCCGGCACCTATTTCCAATACTTTTTCGCCGACAAAAGGCCGGATAACGTCTGCCATCCACTTGGTGAAGCGCGGCGCTCGGTTCAGACGTCCAAGAATCTGGCTTCCATAAACATCCTCGGCGAAGATGTAGTCGGAATAGCCAAACCTGAGAATTGCGGCAATCGCACGAATGCCATCCTTCCAACCAGTCTTCTTGCCTTCCTGATAGGTCCGGCCGGCGTAGCGAATGGGAACCTCAAAAATGCGCGCACCACGTTTAGCGAGCTTGATGGCAATTTCCGGCTCGATTTCAAAGCCTTTGCCGACAAGTGGTACGCTCTTCAGCAGAGCCGTTCGAACCATCTTGTAGCAGGTTTCCATGTCAGTGAGATTGAGGTCCGAGACGACGTTGCACAATAGCGTCAGGAAACGATTTCCAAGCTCATGGCGAAAGAAGAGAACACGGCGGTATTCACTGGCTAGAAATCGAGAGCCAAAAACGGCGTCCGCCTGCTCGTCCAAGAAAACCTGGACCATTTTCACAAGATCCAGGGGATGGTATTCGAGATCCGAGTCATGAATGACGGTCAACTCCGCGTTTGCGCGAATTAACGCCGTCTGAATCGCCGCAGCCTTCCCCTGATTGATCTCATGGTGCAAGAAGAGCCATTCCAATTTAGGAATCGGAGCCGCAGCCATCGAGTTCTCAAACTTGCGGAGCACGGCACGAGTCTGGTCAGTCGAACCGTCGTCCAAGACGATAACTTGAATGCGACTGAGCAGCGAGGAATCCGCCAGAAATTTGAGACGCTCGAGACTAGGACTGACCAAATACTGCTCGTTATAGACGGGAACGAGAATCGAAAGCGTGGTTGAAGTCTTCATGGAAAAAGTAGGCACTCCTGTCTACGTGAAAATGAGTCGATAGAAAGTGTCAGGTCTTGATTTTCCACGAACGAAGTGCCCGCCTAAAGCCTTTCCTATCCCCGGCCACCCATTATTGCAGGGCAGCATCACGATCTGGATCCAATCTGCAAGACCCAGAAAGGGACCTGGTAAGAGAAAATTTTCGCGGCCGTATTGTACCGCACGATTTTACTTCGGAGTAAGATATCCGCGATTTGAACTGCGGTTGGCTGCGGTTGTTCTAATCCCCGGGCGTAGATCATTTTCTTTTAACGTCGCCCTCTTCGTAGTGGTTGCTGAGTCGAGGTCGCACATGATGTTTCTTGTTTTGCGCCCCATTTTCCCGGGCACACAAGATCGCGTGTTCCCGTAGGGAGCGGCTTCCCCCCGGCGAGGAGGGGCACAAGAAATCCTCGGCGCTGATTCAGAAGATTTGTCGACGGGAACCGGAAAAGCCGGAAAAGCAATTGACAAGGCCGGGAGAACTAGATAGTGTTCCCTGCGCCGTACCCCTCAACCCCTGGTTTTTTGGTCCAGTTTGCCGACAACTCACCGAACGGAGAACCGTCGATGACACATACGCTAGGTTGTCCATGCGTATGAGTCCTAACGGAAATAATTCTTATGAGAAGAAGAAAATTGTGGGTTCTGCTTGCCGCTCTGGGATGCTTCTTGCTGGCCGCGGGGGGCGCATCAGCCCAAAGTGCACAATCCAACCCGACGGTTACCTACCCGGCGGTATTCGCTGTTTCCCCACCCCTGTCGCAGATCAGTCAGCCCGCCTTACCCACCGTACAGACGATCATCCCACTACGGCCGCGGCCCCTGGCGGGTGGAGGCGCACTCGCACCCAGCCTGGCAGACCAGGCGCTGCAAACTGCAGTCGGCGGGCTGCTTGAGCTTGAGGACGAGGGGGGAAATCCGCGCTTTCCCGGCGTGAGCGCCAATGGTTCCGCGCCTCCCGACCCGAATCTCGCGGTCGGGCCGAACCACATCGTGCAGATGGTTAACACGGAGGTTGCGGTTTACAGCAAGAGCGGGACCATTTTCGCCGGGTATCCGAAGACCATCGGCTCTCTGTTCAGCGCTCTCGGCGGAAGCTGCACGGGCGAATGGGGCGACCCCATTGTGCAGTACGACAAGGCGGCCGACCGCTGGCTGATTAGCCAGTTGGGAAGCTTTAGCGCCCCCTTCGCCGAGTGCTTCGCCGTTTCCCGAACGAACGATCCCACCGGCGCCTACAACCTTTACGCCTACAGCTTCGGCACCAATCTGAACGATTACCCGAAAATCGGGGTCTGGCCCACCAGCACGAACAGCGCCTACACGGCTACGTACAACCTATTCTTGAATGGCGGGCCCTTTGTCGGCGCGGCGCTTTGTGCGTATGATCGCGCGGCCATGCTCGCCGGCGCGGCAAGTCCCGTTTCCGTCTGCTACACTATCGCCAACGACGGAGGCTACCTGCCCTCCGACCTGGATGGCTCGACGCTACCGCCCGCCGGCTCGTCCGGCGTCTTCCTGACCTTCGAGACTCTGAGCAGCCTGAGATACTACCGACTGTCGCCGAACTTCGCCAACCCGTCCAGTTCCACCTTGAGCGCGCCGACGGACATCGCCGTGGCCTCTTTTAGCGAGGCCTGCGGCGGCGGAACCTGCATCCCGCAATCCGGAACCTCCCAGTTGCTCGATT
>WNGI01000698.1_pt1 | contig 26149 bp, 26 predicted proteins | sample 5400621 | NCBI WGS metagenome assembly WNGI01 (sample SAMN13153374, study PRJNA577476) | soil metagenome | isolation source: 20 cm soil or saprolite under Garry oak tree replicate 1 | place: USA:California | collected 2016-06-15 | reverse complement strand
GGACCAAGAAAGCGCGAGATCGCCATCTGGCCGACCAGGATCAAGACCTTCGGCTTGAGCAAGCGCAGCTCAGCATCGAGCCAGTGCGCGCAGTTGGCCACCGCGGCGGGCGGCGGCCGGAGGTCGCCGGTGTTCTCTTGGTTGCGGCCCGGGAAGCAGCGCATCAGCGCGGCGATGTACGTGAGCCGGCGGAATTCCTCTGGATCGCGAAAACCGGCGCGCAGCATCCAGCGGTCGAGCTCCTTGCCCGCCCGCCCCGAAAACGGCCGGCGCGTCTGTTTCTCGGCAGGGCCGGGTGCCTGGCCGACCATGAAGAACGGCGCTCCCCACCGGCCCTCGAACGTCGGGTTGGCCTCCGGGATGATGCCCTGGTCGGCGCACACTTGACACGCTCGGCAGGCGGCCTGGTGCGCGAGTAGCGCCGACTTGGTCACGCCGGGCGCGCGCAGCGCTCCTTCAGATGATCCTTGCGAGGCGAGGGTTCGCGGCCGCGCCCGGGATGCGGCCGCGCTTGGTCATGGGTTTGCCCGCGACCTCTTTGATATCGGCGGTGAACGCGATCGGCGGCGCGGAGCTGATCGCCATCCCGACACCATAAGAATGGATGGGGCACTCCGCGGCCTCGAACTCCCGTATCCGATTCGCGTCCAGGCCCCCCGAAACAAAAATCCCGACGTGACCGTATCCGCCCTGGTCGAGCCGGGCGCGGACCTCTTTCACCAGCTCGACCGTGACTCCCCCGCGCTCGCTCGGAGTGTCCAGGCGCACCCCACGCAGACGCTTGCCGAGCGCCTCGGCGACCCGCAACGACTCTTCCGCTTCGTCCTTGAACGTATCCACCAGCACGATGCGCAGCACGTCGTCGCCCATGTGCTCGTCGAAGGCGAGGGCCGCCTTTACCGTGTCGCCGAACAGAAGGATCATCGCGTGCGGCATCGTCCCCGACGCGCCCAGGAGGCCGGCGAGCTGCGCTCCCAGCGGTGTGGCGCACCCGGCGCATCCGCCGACGACGGCGGAGTACTCCATGATGGGGGCGATCAGCGGATGCACGTGGCGGGCGCCGAAGCTGATCACGCGCTTGCCGCCTGCCGCGTCGACGATCTCACGCGCCGCGGTCGCCCACCCAGAGCAGCTCGAGAGCATGCCCAGCAGAGCGGTCTCATAGACGCCGAATCGCGAGTAAGGCGCACGGATGCGAAGCACGGTCTCTTTCTGGCTCATCGCTTCGCCTTCGGCGATCGCCCACGCCTCATCGCCTGGTTGGAGAATTCCGCCCAGCAGGCGTGTTGCCTCAGCGACTCCGCAAAGGATGCCGGGTCGGCCGGCGAAGAAATCCATCGCGACGACCGCGTCGACATGCGCTCCAGCCAGCGTCTTCTGGGCCCGCTGGAAGTAAACGTCCGAGGCCGGGCCTCCGTAGTAGGCGATCAGCTCGGATGCCGGGCTGATGGCCGTCTCCTGCTTCATGGTGCATTGAACTTATCAGGCGGGCCGCCTTCGATTGCCGGGCCTCGGTAAGATCGCAGCGGATGAGCGCGCCTTCCTCTCAGCAGATCCTCGATGCGCTCGGGCGAATCAAGGATCCCGACCTGGGCCGCGATGTGGTCAGCCTCGGCATGATCAAAGAGCTGGACGTCAGCCCGCAGGGCAAAGTCAGCTTCACGTTTGAGCTCACGACGCCGGCCTGCCCCGTACGCGACCGCTTCAAGTCGCAGGCAGAAGACGCCGTCGGCGAGATCCCCGGCGTGACGGGCGTCGAGGTCCGCATGACCGCCAACGTCCGGCCCGCGTTCATGCGCCCGAAACCGTCAGAGATACTTCCCGGCGTCAAGCAGACGATCGCTGTCGCGTCGGGCAAAGGCGGGGTCGGCAAATCGACGGTTGCGGTCAACCTGGCGGCCGCGCTGCGTCAGAGCGGGGCGTCGGTCGGGCTGCTCGACGCGGACATCTACGGACCCTCGGTCCCCGTGATGACCGGCTCCCGGACCGTGCCGCAGCAGTCGAACGGCCGCCTCCTCCCCATCGACGCGCACGGCATGAAGCTGATGTCGTTCGGGCACATCAACCCGGGCAGCGAGCCAACCATCTACCGCGGCCCAATGGTCGGCAAGGCGATCGAGGCGATGATGATCCAGGTTGACTGGGGCCGGCTCGATTACCTCGTCATCGACCTGCCGCCTGGTACCGGTGACGCGTCGCTCACGCTGGCTCAGGCCGTTCCCCTGACGGGAGTCGCCATCGTCTGCACGCCGCAGGATGTCGCGACCGATATCGCTGTCAAAGCGCTGCAGATGTTCCGCAAGCTCAACGTCACGCCCCTCGGGCTGATCGAGAACATGAGCTGGTATGTGTGCCCGAGCTGCGGTCACCGCCACGAGATCTTCAGTCATGGCGGCGCGGAATCCGCTGCGAAACGGCTCGGGGTCCCGTTCCTCGGCGCGATCCCGCTCGAGGAGGGCATTCGCGAGGACGCTGACACAGGGACCCCCGTGGTCATCTCCCGGCCTGAGTCCGCCGGCGCGAAGGCTTTCGTCGAAATCGCCTCGCAGGTCGCGGCGCGGACCTCGATCCAATCGTTTCGCCAGCTGCCCGTCATCAACGTGCACTGAAAGGCGCCGCTGCAAGATCCAGATCCGTTTCCAACCAGCGTGGATGTCGACCGCGAGCGCCAGGTGATGGAGATCACCTGGGAAGGCGGAAGCCGAAGCTCGTATACGGCCGAGCAGCTCCGGTGGGCTTGCCCATGCGCCGAGTGCCGCGGGGAAGCTGGAATGCCGGGCCGGCTCGCCCGCCTCCAGACCCTGAGCCCAGCGGAAATGCGGATCCAGGACGTGACGCTCGTCGGTCAGTACGCGCTCCAGATCGCATTCGAGAGCGGCCACGCGACCGGCATCTACACGTTTTCGCTGCTCAGGCACTTAGTGCAATAATTCGCCCGGCCCGTTGTCCATATCCACGTCCCTCCCCGAGCTAGAGCCTGCATCACCCGCGGCCCCTCCATTGAGGAGACCAGCACGCCGCCGCAGAAGCTTTGGCCGCCGCGGTCTGCTCGCGGCGGGCATGGTCCTGCTGGTTGTGCTCGTGGGCGCGGGCGCATTTCTCGCCTACGAGAACACCCTGCCCACGACCCTGAACACGAACATCAAGAACGGTCAGAAGGACATCCCCACCGACGGCAGCTTCGTCTTCAAGTTCTCGAGGTCGGTGTCAATCGACGCCCTCAGGTCGGCGGTGTCTCTCAACCCCACCGCGGATGGTGCGGTCACAGCGGTGTCGGGGCAGACGCAGTACGCGTGGACGCCGAGCAAGCCGCTGACCGAGCTGACCACCTACACCTTGACGATGAGGTCCATCACCGACACCGGGCACCACTCGGTGGGCGGCGGTCGGTGGAGCTTCACGACGATCATCATTCCGCGCGTCATCGCCATCACGGCCGCTGACGGCAGCCCTCTGAAGGATGGGAACGAGCTCGATCCCAGCGCCACGATGAAGCTGACCTTCAACGACACGATGGAGCCCACCACCATCAAGGTGACCGCCGGCAGCCAGATCATGCCGCTCAAATGGGCGGCGGACGACAAGAGTGCGACATTCTCCACCGCTGGCATGGCTTCGGGCCCGCTCATGGTCCAGATCGCACCCGGCGGTCGCGACCAGAGCGGTCACCTCGTGGCCGCCGCGTTCTCGCTGAAAACCGGTATCTACTGGCACGACCGCGAGCACACCACCTCGCTTCGATACCCGGCCCTGATCCAGATTCCGAATGACTCTTTCGCGCGTGACCAGAACGGCCTTCAGGCGGCGGACGTGATCTTCGAGTACGTCGCCGAGGGCGGAATCACACGCCTCACCGCGATCTACCAGAACGCGCCGGACCTGATCGGGCCGATGCGCTCGGCCCGGTTCATCTCGCTGAAGATTGGTCGCCACTACAAAGGCCTGCTCTTCCAGTCGGGCGAGTCTCAAGCCACGCGCTCTCGCGCCGCCTCGGACCCGACCCCGCAGTTCTTCGACCAGGTCGGGTTCCAGTACCGGACGGGCGCTCGGGTCGCGCCGGACAACCTGATGATCAACGGCAACCGGGTGCTCGCCGCCGAAGAGCTGTTCAGCATCCCGAACTACACGCTCCCAAAAGTACGACCCAGCCTCAGCAGCGGGACAGCAGTTAGCACGCTCAACGTCGACGAGCACTACTCCACGTACACGTATGACGCGGCCACGGGCACCTACACGAAGAAGGAAGAAGGGCACGCGTACGTGGACGCCAGCCTGCGCCAGCCGCTGCGCATGGAGATGGTCATGGTGCTGCACACACGCTCGCAGCTGATGAACGTTGGCGACGGCCACGGTGCGTACATCCACGACTACGATCTGGATACGAGTGGCCGGCTCGATGTCCTCTACAAGGGGCAGCAGTACTCAGGCACGTGGATGTCGAACGACAGCCATGGTCCGCTGGTGTTCACGCTCGACAACGGCCAGCCGGTGACCCTGCCTCCGGGCCTCGTCTGGATCGACGTCACGGGCTAGGGCGCCGTTGTTGGCCTCCGGCGCCTCGATGCCGTGAGCACCGCACGCGCGAAAAGCATCAGCCAGATCGCGAGCAGGGCCGGCAGCACCACCAGGAGCAGCCAATCCAGGTTGCCGCCCCCGAGCGCTGACCTAGAGACGTTGATGTGCGCGGCCGGAACCAGCTGAGCTGGAACCGCGGCCGGCTCGTCTTTCACCGCGGCGGGATCGCTTTGCGGCTGGCGGCTCGCGGGGGTCGGCGCTGCTGCCGGCGCCGGCTTCTGAACAGGCTTCGGGGCCGGCGCCGGCGCCAGGTGTCGATGCTTGAGCTGGCCATAGTGGTGGCCGTGGTTGCTGGGATTCGCCTCCGCGTGGGCGGTCAGGCTCGACACCGGCAGGAACACCGTGGATGCCAGGACCCCGGCGGCAAAGACGTTGGCTGTGACGCGCTTCAAACCAGATCCACCTCTCTTCGCCAGGCACTCTACGCAGCGCCGCCGTTCCGTGACCTGGGGCTTTTGTCCCGCGGCGTCTAGGTTCGGGCGGCATCCTTGAGCGCGCTGATGTACATCGAAGCCGAGACCGCCGCTGTGGTTCCGTCGCCCACGGCGGTCGCGATCTGCTTGGTCAGCTGCGCCCGCACATCGCCGACGGCCCAGATCCCCTCCACCGACGTCTGCATGTTGCGGTCGGTCAGGATGTAGCCCGCCTCATCGTGGTCGACGTGCACCTTCAACAGCGATGAGTTGGGTGTGAACCCGATGAAGATGAAGACGCCGCCGACGTGCAGCTCCTTCATCTCGCCGTGCTGCTCGTAGAGCACGTCCTGGACCTTCGCGTCCCCCGCGATCTCCGTCACATGGGCGTCGAAGATGAACTCGATCTTCGAATTGGCCTGGGCGCGGGCGACCAGGATCGGCTGCGCGCGCAGCTCGCTGCGCCGGTGCAGGATGTACACCCGCGACGCGTAGCGGGTGAGGAATTCACCCTCCTCGACGGCGGCGTCTCCGCCGCCGATCACCGCCAGCTCCTGGCCCTTGAAGAAGGCGCCGTCGCAGACCGCGCAATAGCTGACGCCCCGGCCCCAGAACTCCTTCTCGCCCGGCACCTGGAGGTAGCGCGGCAGGCCTCCGGCGGCCATGATCAGAGCCGGCGCGCGAAGCTCCTCGCCCGATTCCATGCGGACGACCTTGGTGTTCCCCTCGACGACGATCTCGTGGACGGGCTCGAAGTCGCGGACGTCGACGCCGAACTTCCTGGCGTGGTCGCCCATCTTGAGGGCGAGCTCAGAGCCGAGCACGGACTCGAAACCCGGGTAGTCCTCGACCAGCTCGGTGTTCAGGAGCTGACCGCCGAGGGGACCTCGGTCCAGGACCACGGTTCTCAGGTTCATGCGGGCGGTGTAGAGCGCGGCCGCCAGCCCGGCGGGCCCGCCCCCCACGATGATCACGTCGTACTCGCTCACTGCCTTAACAACAATTGTTCCCAGCCCGCCACGTATTCCTAACCGTGCTGGAATCGCACCCCGTAGCCGCCCCGGGGGGCGTGGCAGGCGATGTTGTCGAACGGGCAGCCGATGGAGCAGGCCCCGCACTCGATGCAGTTGCCGAAGCTGACCAGGTTCTTCTTCTGCTCCTGGTTCCACTCGTACACCCCGGCCGGGCAGAAGTGGTTGCAGTACTTGCCGGTGCACTTGGAGAGGCACACGTTCTGGTCGACGATCTCGATGTGCGGCTTGCCGGTGTCCTCGTTGTACTTGACCGTGAAGAGCTTGTCGGTCAGCTTTTCCATCAGCTCGCGCCGAACCGCTCCCAGATGCGGCACATGAGGCGCACGGTGTTGAGGTAGTCCTCGGTGCGGATGTTCTCGTTGGGCGCGTGGATGCGGTTGTCCGGCCGCCCCACCCCCACCGGCAGGACCGTCGGGATGCCGAGGTCCGAAACGACCGGGTACATGGGCCCGGTCGCGGGCATGAACGGCCACAGAACCGGCTCCCCGTACATCTCGCGGACGCAGTCGATGACCGTTTTGGCGACCGGCGAGCTCGGGTCTGACCGCGCTGGTTTCTCGCCCTCGCCGGCGACTATCTCGACCTTCTCAAAGCCGTGCCGGTCGAGATGCGCCCGGAGCTGCTCGAGCACCTCATCGGGGTCCTGGTTGGGGATGAGGCGGAAGTCGAGCTTGGCCGTCGCCTCCGCCGGGAGGACCGTCTTCGAGCCCGGGCCCTGGTAGCCGGTCATGATCCCGGCGATGTTGCAGGTGGGCAGGAAAAGCATCTGCTCGATCACCTGGTCCGGCTTTGGTTCCCGGACAAGCTTCTCGAAGCCGACGAGCTTGCGTCGTTTCTCGACCTCCGGATCGATGGTCGCCATCATGCGGCGGTCGGCCTCGGTCGGCTTGACCACCTTGTCGTAAAAGCCATCGATCTTGATGTTCATGTCCTGGTCGCGCAGGCTCGCAAGCGCTCCCACCAGGTACATGGCCGCCGATGGATAGATGGACGCGAAACCCGAATGCTGGTCGTAGTCCAGCTGCTTGACGCGCAGGGTGACGTAAACGAGGCCTCGGCATCCAAACTGGAGAGTGGGTCGGCCGGCGTCGTCGAAAGACGTGCCTGATTCCCACAGGCAGCCGTCCGCGCGGAGCTTGGCGGCGTGCTCACGCGCGATCCTCTCGAATGTCTTGGAGCCGATCTCCTCCTCGCCCTCGATGAGAAAACGCAGCGTGACCGGCACGTCGCCAAGCTGCTTCAGGGTCTCGAGGGCGTGGATACGGGCCATCACGTCGGCCTTGTCGTCGGCGACGCCCCGCGCGAAGATCCGGCCCTCACGTTCCGCCGGCTCAAATGGCGGCGTGCTCCAAAGGTCGATGGGATCAACCGGCTGCACGTCGTAGTGCTCGTACAGCAGCAGCTTGCGGCGACCGCCGCCTGAGACCTCGGCGTAAAGCGCGGGCATTCCGCCCGCCTCCAGCGTCTCGACCCGGTCGGTGAACTTGGCCAGCCGGACGGCCAGCCATTCGCGCGCCGGCTGGACTGCGTCTCGTCCGTGGTTGGAGATGCTGGGGAACGAGCAGAGCTCCTTCAGGTCATCGATGAAGCGGCGCGAGTGCTTCTCGACATAAGCGTCGACAGCGCTCGTTGAGATCACACCGCCATCGTAACCTTGTCCTATGAACGAGGCGGCGGAGGAGTTTCACTTCTCGCCGCGCCCCAATCGCGCGTCGGAAGTCAACTGGCGCGCCTGGTCGCCTGGGGCGTTCGAAGAGGCGAGGGAGACAGGCCGCCCGATTCTCCTTTCGATCTCAGCGGTCTGGTGTCACTGGTGCCACGTGATGGACGAAACGACCTATTCGCATCCGAGCGTGATCGACATCATCAACCGCGAGTTCGTGCCCGTCCGCGTCGACAATGACGTGCGGCCCGACATCAACCAGCGCTACAACATGGGCGGCTGGCCGACGACCGCCTTCCTCACGGCGTCCGGCGACATCCTGACCGGCGGCACGTACCTGCCGCCGGACCAGATGGCGGACGCGCTCATGCGCATCGCGGACTACTACCGCGGCAGCCAGCCCGAGATCGCGAGCCGCGTCCTCGATGCGCGCAAGCGCGCGGCTTCCGGCGTGGCCCGCAGTGCGGGCGAGCTCGAGCCGGGGCTCGTCGACGTGATCCTGGACTCGGTTCGGTCTGCATACGATCCGGAGTACGGCGGCTTCGGCAACGCGCCCAAGTTTCCCCAGACCGACGCCATCCTGCTGCTGCTCGAGCAGTCGGTGGTGCGCTCTGACGACGAGCTGCGGCGCATGGCCGTGCATACGCTCGAACGGATGACTGGCGGCGGCACGTATGACCAGGTCGAAGGCGGTTTCTTCCGCTACTCGACGACCCAGGACTGGAGCGTCCCGCACTTCGAAAAGATGCTCGAGGACCACGCCGGCCTGATCTCTGCGCTTGCTCTGGCCGGCATGAGCGAAGCGCTCGACAAGACCACGAGCTATTTGGACCGCGTCCTGCGCGATTCGAAGACCGGGCTGTACGCCGGCAGCCAGGACGCCGACGAGCACTACTACTCGATGGACGCGGAGGAGCGGACGCAGAGTCAAGCCCCGTATGTAGACCGTCGCGTCTACACGTCGTGGAACGCCGCCCTCGCAGTCGCCTATCTGCAGGCCTCTTCCCCGCTGGCGGGGAAGTACCCGGCGAAGCCGGGGGATGAGGCCGCTGGAAGGCGCGACCTCGCGAAGAAGCTGCTCGACTCGCTGTTCAAGCGAGCCTACCGGCGCGGCGAGGGGATGACCCACGCGGAGGGTGCCGGCGGCCAGCTGGGCGACCAGGTGTGGTCGCTGTGGGCCGCGGTGCGCGCATCTCAGCAGGGCCTCGGCGACCAGTGGACGGCAATCGCCGCGGACCTTGCGGCCCACATAGAAGAGAGGTACGGCGACTCGCAGCTGGGGGGTTACTTCGACCGCGCCGGCGGTGACGAGCTGGGACGCCTCGGGGAGCGGATCAAGCCGCTCGCCGAGAACTCGGTCGCCGCGATGGGCTTGATCGAGCTCGACATCGCGACCGCAGATCCTTCCTCGCCGTATCGCGAGCGCGCGCGCCGCGCGCTCGAGTCGGTGGCTGCGCTGCCGCGGCAGTACGGTCTCATGGCCGCCGTGTTCGCCCGAGCCCTGGACCGCCTGCCCCACGCGATCAAAGTGACGACGAAGAACCCAGAGCTTGCGCGGGCTGCTCTCGCCGCGCATCCATATGCGGTGATCCACCCCGCCGGCGATCAGCGCGCCGTCGTTTGCGCCGGGACCATATGCTTGGCGCCGGTGGCAACACCGGAAGCCGTGAAGGAAGCGATCCAGGAAGCTTCGAAAACGCGTGCCTGAGTCGCGCGGCCATTTCGGGCGCCGCGTCAACCGAGCTCTCGACGACCCCATCCTGCAAAAAGCGCTGACCGACGCCATGATCGGACTGCGTGGGCGCCGGAACAAGGCCTTCGAAAGTTTCGATTTCGCCAGGGGCCGGGCCGAGCTGAAACGTCGCCGCCTCGCCAACCTCGACCGTCTGCCTGAGCTGCTGGACCAGTTCACGCAGCGACTCGCCGCGGTCGGCGGAGTCGTACATCTGGCCAAGGACGCCGCCGAGGCGCGCGACATCATCGGGCAGCTGTGCTGGAACGCGGGCAGCGGCCTCCCGGCGGGAACCCGCATGGTCGTGACCAAGGTCAAGTCGATGGCCAGCGAGGAGATCGAGCTGAACCCTTACCTCGAGAACCTCGGCATAGAGGTGGTCGAGACCGACCTGGGCGAGCGCATGGTGCAGCTGACCCACACGCGTCCGTCACACCTGATCGCGCCCGCCATCCACCTGACCAAGGAAAACGCCGCCGAGGTCTTCGGCACAGAACCGACGGTGGAAGCGATCCAGAGTCATGCCCGCGCGTCGCTGCGCAAGAAGTTCATCGAGGCTTCCGTCGGCATCTCTGGCGCGAACATGGCCATCGCCGAGACGGGCACCCTCGTCCTGGTCACCAACGAGGGCAACGCCGACCTCACGACGACGCTGCCGCCCGTGCACATCGCCCTGTTCGGCATCGACAAGCTCGTCGCCTCTCTCGACGACGCCGTTGCGGTGCTGCGAATGCTGCCTCGCAGCGGCACCGGCCAGATCATCACCAGCTACGTGAACTGGATCACGGGGCCTTCGCGCTCAGCCGACATCGAGCAGTCGCTGACGATCGGGGTGCACGGCCCGCGCGAGCTGCACTGCGTGATTCTCGACAACGGCCGCGAGAAGATGCTCGACGATCCGATCTTTCGTGATGCGCTGACCTGCATCCGCTGCGGCGCCTGCTCCAACGCATGCCCGCCGTTCATGGCGGTGAGCGGCCACCAGTTCGGCCACATCTACAACGGGCCGATCGGCCTGGTGCTGACTCCGTTTCACCACGGGCTCGACACGGCCGACCTACCCAACACGCTCTGCGTTCAGTGCAACGCGTGCCAGGAGATCTGTCCTGTCGACATCCCTCTTCCCCGCCAGATCCTCGAGCACCGCCGCGCCGGCCGTAAATCCCTGCGCAAGCGTGCCGTGCTCGGGGTGTGGAAGCGGCCGCAGCTGGCGGACCGCTTGATGCGCGCCGCCGCGCCCTTCAGCGGGCTGGTGCCGGGCTCTCCCCGCCTGGCTCAAAAACCATATCGAGACCGGGTCCGCGCCAGCCAGGCCGACGGCGAGCCACTGACCATCTTCGCCTCCTGCCTGGCCGACCGGGTGTGGCCCGGGTCCGCGGTGGCGCTGGAGCGGATCGCATCCGCCGCCGGCTTCAAGGTTGGATTCCCCAAGGCGCAGTGGTGCTGCGGCCTGGTCGCCGCCAACGCCGGCGACTTCAAGACCGGCGCCCAGCTCTCCGGGCAGCTGGCCGCCTCGCTTCGAGATTCCAAGGGTTTGATCGTGACGCCGTCGGCGTCCTGCTTCGGGGCCTTCACGCTCGATGCCCCTGAATGGGGCGCCGCCCCAGACGATGGCGTGCGCGGGCGGCTACGCGACTCGACCCGGTTTCTCCTCCAGGTCCTGGAGGCCGGGCCCAAGCTCGTCGACCCCGACCGCTTCAGCCTCAAGATCGCGTACCACGACTCCTGCCAGTCCCTCCGCCAGCTGGGACTGAAAGACGAGCCCCGGCGCGTGCTCGAGCTCGCGGGCTACGAGGTGATCGACCTGCCGGACATCGCCAATTGCTGCGGCTTCGGCGGCAGCTTCAGCCTCGAGTGGCCGCGCGTGGCCGACCGGCTCGCCGAGTGGAAGCTCGACGCGATCGCCAAGACAGGTTGCGCCGTGGTGGCGTCGGACAATCCGGGCTGCTTGATGCATATCCAGGCGGCGGCGCGAAGGCGACACATGGATCTACGGGTGGCCCACGTGCTCGAGCTGGTGGCCGAACACCTGGCTTAACCGCAAGCGCTCATCGTTAACCTTTAAAGCGCCGTGAAGATCAGCCTGGTCTCGGCGGGTGCCGCCGAGCTGAACGTGGACGCGCTCGCGATCCCTGTCGCCACCGGACAGCGGCTCACCGGCGCCGCGCTCGAGCTCGACCGCGCGATGGGTGGCGTGCTGTCCGAGATGGTGGTCAACGCGGAGTTCCGGGGCCGCATCCACGAAGTGCTGCCGATTCCAGCCCAGGGCAAGATCGCGCCTCGCCGCGTGATCCTATACGGGCTTGGCGCCGTGCACGACCTTGACGGGCAGCGTCTGCGCTCCGCCCATCACGAGCTCGTGCGCGCCTCCCGGACTTGGGGCTACAAGCGCATGGCCGTCCTGCGCAGCGAGCCCCTGGGCATGGACAGCCTCAAGGCGGTGGTCGAGGGCTGCGTGATGGGCACGTTCGAGCGCCGCTCGAGGCAGACCGGGGCCGCTCCCGAGCGGCGCGAGATCGACGAGGTGGCGCTCGTCGGCTTCGGCGGCGGACGCGAGCGCGAGGTGGTGGCCGCACAGGAAAACGGCGAGGCCACCAACCGCGCGCGTGAGTGGCAGAACGCGCCGGCCAACGAGCTCACCCCCGACGCCCTGGCCCAAGAGGCGACACAGATCGCTCAGCGTCACAACCTCGAGATCGAGGTCCTGGGGCCGGCCGAGCTGAAGGCCGGGGGCTACAACCTGCTGCTGGGCGTCGGGGCCGGCTCGGCCAAGCCACCGCGGCTCATCCGCGTCAGGTACCACGGAACTTCCTCCTCTCCTGGTGGGGAGGGTGGCTCGGGCCGCATGGCGGCCCCAGTCGGCAGGGGCGAGGCTTCGACCGAAAACGTCCCGGTCCTCGCCCTGATCGGCAAAGGAATCACCTTCGACAGCGGCGGCATCTCGCTCAAGAACCCCGAGAACATGAGCCGGATGAAGGACGACATGTCCGGGGCAGCGGCCGTGCTCTCGGCCATCGACGTCATCGCCTCCCGTAAGCTGCCGCTCGATGTCATGGCAGTCATCGCGGCGGCCGAAAACATGCCTGGGCCTTCCGCGCAGCGACCAGGCGACGTGATCGTCAGCGCCGACGGCAAGACCGTCGAGATCGTGAACACCGACGCCGAGGGCCGCCTCGTCCTGGCCGATGCGTTGACGCACGCGCTGCGCAACGGCGCGACACACCTCATCGACCTGGCGACATTGACGGGCGCGGCGACCGTGGCGATCGGCCATGCGGCGAGCGCGGCGACGAGCAACGACGACGATTTCTGGTCGGTGGTCGACCAGGCATCACGCGAGGCCGGGGACCGGGTCTGGCGCCTGCCGATGTACGCGGATTACCGGATCCTTCTGCGCAGCCAGATCGCGGACCTCCGCAACAGCGAGTACGGCGAGGCGGGGACGATCATGGGTGGCATGTTCATCGCCGAGTTCGCAGGCGGCAAGCCGTGGGCGCACATCGACATCGCGGCGTCGGCCTGGAACACCAACGACGAGCTGACCACGATCCTTCGCGGCCCGAGCGGAGCGGGGACACGCCTTTGCATCGAGCTGGCGGAACGCATGGCCCTCCGCGGAGCGGAACTCCGGGCTATGGTTGCGCGTTAACGAAGAGTGGGAATCCTCGGCACGATCCGCTCACCCGCCGATCTCAAAGCGCTGGACCCCGCCCGCCTGACCGGGCTTGCGACCGAGGTGCGTTCCTTCCTCGTCGAGCAGACCTCGCGCACCGGCGGTCACCTCTCACCCAACCTCGGGGTCGTCGAGCTCACCTTCGCCCTCCATCGGGTGTTCGACAGCCCGAAGGATGCGATCGTTTGGGACACCGGCCACCAGGCTTATGTGCACAAGCTGGTCACCGGTCGCGCCGGCGAGTTCGCGCGCCTGCGCCAGGCGGGCGGACTGTCGGGCTATCCCTCACGGAAAGAATCCGAGCACGACCTGGTCGAGAACAGCCACGCGTCGACCTCGCTGAGCTACGCGCTTGGCCTCGCCGAGGCGAGACTGCGCAAGCGGGTCGGCGGGTTTGTCGTCGCGGTGATAGGCGACGGTGCGCTGACCGGCGGGATGGCGTACGAAGCGCTGAACCAGATCGCTCACCTTCAACCGCCGAACCTCATCGTCGTGATCAACGACAACGGGCGCTCCTACGCGCCCACCGTGGGCGGCCTTGCGCATCATCTTTCGCAGCTTCGCGTCGATCCTCGGTACGAGCGCATCAAAGATGAGATCTCGCGCCTCCTGCGTGACCTTCCGCTGGTTGGCTCGACCGCCGACCAGGCTGCCTATCGCGTGAAGGAGGGCTTGAAGCAGCTGCTTCAGCCGTCGACGATGTTCGAGAGCCTCGGCATCAAGTACGCAGGCCTGGTCGACGGTCACGACGAGCCGGCCCTCGAAGAGGTCCTGACCCGCGCGAAGAAATTGCGCGAGCCCGTGGTCGTCCACGTGGTGACGGAGAAGGGCCACGGTTACAGTCCCGCGGTCGATGACGAGGTCGACAAGCTGCACGGCGTGAGCGCGTTCGATCCGTTGACCGGCCGGCCGCGCTCGACCGAGGTGACCTACACCGACGTCTTCGGCGAGGCTCTCATGACCGCGGCGGCACGGCGGCCCGAGGTTTGCGCCATCACCGCGGCCATGGCCTCTTCAACCGGCCTGTTGAACTTTGCGAAAGAGTTTCCGGATCGCTTCTTCGATGTCGGCATCTGCGAGCAGCACGCGGTCACGTTCGCGGCAGGCCTCGCGATGGCGGGCATGCATCCGGTGGTCTGCATCTACTCGACGTTTCTCGCGCGCGCCTTCGACCAGACGATCATGGACGTCGCGCTCCACAAGCTGCCGGTGGTCTTCGTCATCGACCGGGCCGGCGTGACGGGTCCAGACGGCGCATCGCACCACGGCATCTTCGACCTCTCCTACCTGCGCCTGATCCCAAACTTGAAAGTGGCGGCGCCCAAGGACGCGACCGAGCTGTGCGCATTGCTGGAAACGGCGCTGGCCACGGATGGCCCGATCGCGATCCGCTATCCGAAAGGACCTGTTCCGGCAACCCCCGACCTTCCCGTCGAGCCGCTGCCGATCGGTCGCTGGGAAGAGCTGCGCAAGGGCAGTGACGCGGTCATCTTCGCCGTGGGCAGGATGGTCGAGGTCGCAGGCGAGGCCGCAGAGCGCCTGGAGATGCAGGGTCTCTCCTGCGGTGTCGTCAACGCCCGATGGATCAAGCCTGTCGACCCGCGCATCGCGGACTGGGCACGCGGTCACCCGATCGTCCTCACGGTCGAGGACAACGTCGGCGCCGGCGGCTTCGGGAGCGCGGTCCTCGAGGCTCTGGCCCCCCACGGCCTGGCCGGCCGCGTCCGCACCCTGGCCCTGCCAGATGCGTTCCTGCCGCATGGCAAGGCCTCGGACATCCTGCAGGAGCACGGCCTCGACGCCGCCGGGATCGCAAAGGCGGTCTACGAGGCGGTCAGGGGACATGTCGCCAAAGAGAGGACCGAGCTCTAGGCTCTACAGCCGCTTCCGGCCGCCAAATCCTTCACCGACCCGATGCCAGTGCTCGACTTTGTCCTCGCCGAGCTTCCAGCACAGCTCGACGAGCTCGCCGTCGCGAAAAGAAGGGAAGTCGATCAGCCCCTCGAGCGGACCCTTGAGCTGGATGCCCATGCTGTTGAGGCTCAGCACAGCCTTGAGCAGCTCCTCTTCGGCACCCTGGACAGCGTCCTTCGCCTGTTGCTCCCGCTCGCGGTCGCTGCCATTCGCGCCGGGCCGCTGCACCGCGTACTCGGCCATCCGCAGCTGCTCCTCGAGGTCGGGCCGCAGGGCGGAGAGCTCGGCGATCTGAGCCACGATCGGGCGCACACGAGGCAGCTCCCGGTTCGCTTCTTCCACGGTGTACGTGCGGAGCCTCTGCACCGCTCAACGATACTTCGTTCGATGGACGCGTCGGCGATGCGAAGCCGCATCCTGGAGGCCCGCGTGGCCCGGCTGGCGACAGCCGACGCCGAGGGCAGACCCCACATCGTGCCCATCAGCTTTGCGCTCGATGGCGAGACGATGTTCTTCGCCGTCGACGCGAAACCCAAGCGCACAACCGACCTCAAACGATTGCGGAACATCGCGGCCAACCCGGCCGTGGCGGTGCTCTTCGACCATTACGAAGACGATTGGAGCCGGCTGTGGTGGGTGCGGATCGACGGCGCCGCCCGAATCGTCGACGACGAGCTCGCGGCGGCGCGCGCGATCGACCTGCTGGCGGGCCGGTACGAGCAATACCTGCAGGCGCGTCCTGGCGGCCCCGTGGTGGCGATATCGATCGAGCGCATGTCTGGCTGGTCGGCACGATAGCCGGAGACCGGCGGCGTTGAAACCCAATCTGTCAACGACTTGCAATCTCGAATCGGGCCCGGCGGGACCAATTCCGAGACTTGACAAGATGTGATGTCTTGTCTAGTCTCGTTTCGTGGCGGTCCGGGACACCATTCTGGAGCGCGCGCCGGGTGTCCTGGCGCGAAGCGCGAGGCCGACCGTGGCCGACTTCGCGACCGCCGCCGGTGTCTCGCGCGCGAGCTTCTATCGCCACTTCCGGTCCCGTGAAGCCCTGCTCGAGGTGCTGGACGTGGCGCCTGAACCCGGCGCACGAGCCAGGATCCTGGGCGCGGCCGTCGAGATGGTCGGCGACCAGGGACTGACCGCGCTTTCCATGGACGAGCTCGCCGATCGCGCCGGCATCTCCAGGGCGACGCTCTACCGCCTCTTTCCCGGCAAGGCGGCGCTGTTCACGGGCTTGATCGATACCTACTCCCCGCTCGAGCCGGTCAGCCGTCTGCTGGCCGCAAGACACGCCGATCCTCCATCCACGCTCATGCCTGAGCTCGCCCGCACCGCGTATCGCGCCGTCAACTCCGGTGGCGAGAATCGGGCCGGCCTGGTGCGAGCTCTTTTCTTCGAGGTCAGCGGCCTGGCGCCTGAAACCGAAGAGGCGGCTCGTGACGCCATCACCAAGGTGGTCGGGTTGCTGGTCCTCTACCTGACCACGCAGATGTCCGCCGGAGCTCTGCGCCCGATGCACCCGCTGCTGGCGCTGCAGTCCTTCATCGGGCCAATCCTGTTTCACATCCTCACCCGGCCGCTGGCGGAGCGGATGTTGGGTCTGGACATCGATGGAGAGGCGGCGGTCACACAGCTGGCCGAAACGTGGCTGCACGCGATGGACGTGAAGGAGGACGGAGATGGGTGACAGCTATGCAGTCGACGTGCAGGAGGTCTCCAAGTCGTTCGGCGCATTCAAGGCATTGAACGGCGTCACGCTGCGCGTGCGGCAGGGAGAGATCTACGGCTTGCTCGGCCCCAATGGCGCCGGCAAGACCACCCTCATCCGCATGATTTGCGGGCTGCTCGAAGCGCACGGGGGGACTGTGACTGTCCTGGGGCAGCGGATGCCCAACGTCGCGGTGCTCCGCCACATCGGTTACATGACGCAGCAGGCCGCGCTCTATCCCGCCCTCTCGGTGGAGGAGAACGTGGATTTCTTCGCCGCCATCAACGGCGCCGAGTCCGGCGTGAAAGAAGCGCTCGAGCTGGTCCAGCTCTACGACCGTCGCAAGTCGGTCGTCTCGACCCTGAGCGGCGGGTTGCGCCAACGCTGCTCGCTGGCGTGCGCCCTGGTTCACCGGCCCGAGCTCCTGCTGCTCGACGAGCCTACGGTGGGCATCGATCCTCAGCTGCGCGTGCAGTTCTGGGAGTACTTCCGCCGCATGGCCGCCGAGGGGACCACGCTGATCGTTTCCAGCCACGTCATGGATGAGGCCGACCGCTGCCAGCGGCTGGGACTCATCCAGTACGGCAGGCTTCTGGCCGAGGGCTCGCCCGCCGACATCCGCGCCCAGGGTGGGTCGCAAAACCTCGAAGAAGCATTCCTCGCCCTGGCGGCAGCAACGCCCAGGCGGGCGGAGTCATGAGCGGCCACCGCATCCGGGCCATCACCCGGCGGCTGCTGCAGGGATTCCGCCGCGATCGCAGGACGCTCGCGCTGCTGTTCGTGGCGCCGATCGTGATCCTCGGTTTGCTCGGCTACCTGATGCGCGGGTCGTCCAGCTCGCCGTCGGTCGGAATCGCCAACCAGGATTCCGGTCCACTCGGTGCCGTCGTGGCAAAGACGCTCAGGCATTCGAGCCACATCACGACCAGCGATATCAACGCCTCAGACGGGGACCCCAAGCTCAGGGACGGATCGCTCGTCGCTTACGTGGTGCTGCCTTCTGATTTCAGCAGCCAGGCTCAAGCCGGGACGGTTGCGCCCGAGGTGCATCTCGAGGGTTCCCAGCCGGGCGAAGACTCCCCTGTCCTCCAGGCGCTTCAGCAGGCGATGACCTCGCTTGCGTCGCAAGTTGCGGGACGCAACGTCAGCTTTCAGCCGCAGGTCAAATACCTCTACGGCGGCGCCAACTACGACACGCTCGACTATTTCGGCGCGGCGTTCGTCGGCCTCGTGGTGTTCTTCCTCGTCTTTGTGATCACCATTGTCTCGTTCCTCAACGAGCGCTCCCAGGGCACGCTGGAGCGCCTGATGGCGAGCCCGCTGCGTCGCGGCGAGATCGTGCTCGGCTACATGCTCGGGTTCACCGTGATCGCGCTCGTCCAGGCGGCCGAGGTGCTGATCTTCTCGCTGGCGATCCTGAGGATCCACAACCAGGGGAACGTGCTCCTGATCTTCGGCATGGAGGCCCTGATGGCGATCGCCGCCGTGAACCTCGGGATCTTTCTCAGCATGTTCGCGCGGTCCGAATTCCAGGCGGTCCAGTTCATCCCGCTGGTCGTCGTACCGCAGATCCTTCTCTCCGGCATCATCTTTCCCGTCTCGACAGAGCCGGCCGCGCTGCAGTACCTGTCAAACGTGCTGCCTCTGACGTATGCGGTGAACGGGATGCGCGACATCATGGTCAAGGGCGCCGACCTCACGTGGTCTTCGCTGCAGCTGGATGCGGCGGTGGTCGCTGGGTTCTGCGTCGTGCTCATCGCGGCGGGAACGGCGACCCTGCGTCGAAGGCTGGCCTGAAAACGCCGTAGTCTGAATTCGCGATGTTGCTTGTCTGTTCGAGTCGCTGCGGAGGCCGCCTGTTTCGCGCCCTCTTCGCTGAGGTCGAGATCGACGCGGGCGGGGTGTACCAGGATCATCGGTTCACCCAGCCTGGATACGTATGCCTCAACTGCGGCTCTCCCGCCGTCGACCTCGGTGAGGTGCCCGCCGAGATGGAGGCGGAGGCTCGTGCGGACGAAGCGGCGACGGAAGCGGCCACGGACATCCTCTGCCCGGTATGCGAGACGATGGTGCATGTCGGCGCGGACATGGAGTGCCCGAACTGCGGTTCTCCGCTGGAGGTCGCCTAACTCCTCAGGTCAGGGAGGCCGACCCCGCCAGGACGTCTTTCATCGCCCGAACCGCGGCTGCGTCACGCTGCCGCACCGCCGCTCGCAGCGTCCGCACGGCGCGCGGGGTGTCGAGGTCGTCCGCAAGTGCGGCGTTGAACTCCGCCATCAGCGCGCGTCCGGGCCGAGCGCTCCCTCCTCTCGTCGCGGTCCGCGCGTCCTGGGCCAGAAATTTCGCGATCCCCTCGACCAGCCTCGCCGATCTCGCCAGGCCCTGCCATTCGAAGCTCCAATCGCGTCGGTAGCGGTGGCCGACGAGGTAAAGCCTTACCGCCGCCGCCGGCGCTCGCTGCAAGGCCTGGCTGACCTTGACCAGGTTGCCCAGCGACTTGCTCATCTTGCGGCCCTCGTAGCGGACCATGCCCGTGTGCACCCAGGCCCGCGCAAACGGGACCTTGTGCGTGAGCGACTCGGACTGCGCGCGCTCTGACTCGTGGTGGCTGAAGACGAGGTCGCGTCCCCCGCCGTGGATGTCGATCTGCGCCCCGAGGTAGTGCATCGACATCGCTGAGCATTCGATGTGCCAGCCTGGACGCCCTTCGCCGAACTTCGACGGCCACGCCGGTTCGTCGGGCCCAGAGCGCCGCCACAGCGGAAAGTCGAGCGCGTCGCGCTTCGCACTCGGGCCGACCGTTCCCAGCATGCCCTCCTCGCGCAGCCTCCGAAGCATGGAACGCCGCGTGCGGTGAGACAGGCGGCCGTAGCCGCGGTATTTGCTGGCGTCGAAATAGAGGGCGTCGGTCTTGTAGGCGTAGCCGGTTGAATGCAGCCTGGACGCGGCGGCGACGATGCCCGTGATCTCGTCCGACACGCGCGGCATCACATCCGGCGGCCGCCACCCGAGAACAGTCATATCGCGGAGGTGAACCTTGGTCTCACGATCGGCCAGCTCGCGCCAGTCGATCTGGTCGCGCCGCGCGCGCTCGAGCAGCGGGTCATCGACGTCCGTGATGTTCTGCACGTATTTCACCCGCACGCCGTTGGCTTCCAGGAATCGCACCAGCACGTCGAAGATCGAGAAAGTGAAGGCGTGTCCCATGTGCCCCGACTCGTAGGGTGTGACGCCGCAGACGTAGATCGTCAGAGGTCCCCGCGCCGGCGGTGCGAGGACTATCTTCCGCCCCGTCAGCGTGTCATGGACACGAAGCCGGAACGGACGGCTAGGCACGACAGCCCGGAGTCAGCTCTGTCCTAGCTCTGACGCGCGGCCACTGCGGCGTCGGCGCGCAGGGCGTCGACCTTGTTGGTGGCCTCCCACGGCACCCCGAGGTCGTCGCGGCCGAAGTGCCCATAGGCCGCGGTCGGCCTGTAAATCGGCCGCAGCAGGTCCATGTTCGCGATGATCGCGCCTGGCCGCAGGTCGAAGTGCCGGCGCACGAGGTTGAGCAGCTCTTCCTCGGACTTCGTGCCTGTGCCGAACGTCTCGACCGCGATCGAAGTCGGATGCGCGCGCCCGATCGCGTAAGAAACCTGGACCTCGCACCGATCGGCCAGCCCGGCGGCAACAAGGTTCTTGGCCACGTTGCGCGCGGCGTACGCGGCCGAGCGGTCGACCTTGCTCGGGTCCTTCCCGCTGAACGCGCCGCCACCGTGTCGCGCCACACCGCCGTACGTGTCGACGATGATCTTGCGCCCCGTGAGGCCTGCGTCCGCAGCGGGGCCGCCGAGGACGAAGGAGCCGCTTGGGTTCACCAGGATCTTGGTCGCGCCGTCGACCATCTGGCCTTTCAACACGGGGTTGATGACGAGCTCGCGCACACCGTCCGAGATCTCCTTCTGGGTGGCGCTTGCGGCGTGGTGCGTCGAGATGACGATGGCCTCGATGCGCTTCGGCTTGCCGTACTCGTATTCAACCGTAACCTGGGTCTTGCCGTCTGGCCTCAGAAATGGGAGCGAGCCGTTCTTCCGAGTCTCCGCGAGCTTCTTGGCGAGACGGTTCGCGAGCGAGATCGTGAGCGGCATCAGCTCGGGGGTTTCCCTGCACGCGAAGCCGATCATCATCCCCTGGTCTCCAGCCCCCTGGAGCTCGAACGGGTCCTCGTCCTTGAGACCTTCGCGCTCTTCCAGCGAGTGGTTGACGCCGGCCGCGATGTCCGGCGATTGCTCCTTCAGGTAGACCTGGATCAGCGCGTGGTCCGCGTCGAATCCGATCGACTCGTCGTTGTAGCCGATCGAGCGGATGGTTTCGCGGATCGTGCGCTGGATGTCCAGGTCGGCGTGAGTCGTGACCTCGCCGATGACCACACACAAACCTTTTGTGATCGCCGTTTCGCACGCTACGCGTGCATGCTGATCCTGTCCGAGCATGCCGTCCAGCACCGCATCCGAGACCTGGTCGCAGACCTTGTCGGGATGGCCTTCGGTGACGGACTCAGAGGTGAGCAGGAACGAACGCGACGAACTGAAGGATGTAGTCACAAGCGCAGATCATAACTTGGAGATTCCTCCCCATTTATCGGAAGGTGGCCTTGTCTCCGCATTCATGGGGAGGCGGCGCACAGCGCGGGACGGGCAGGGCGGAGGTGCTCAGGCCCCGTTGTGGTGTCGCGAGTTTTCGGGCGCCTGGCCGAGCAGCTGCGCCTGGAGCGCGAAGACGTCATCGAGCACGCGGTCGATGCGCCGGCCCTCCAGGCGATGATCCGCGATCACGCCCGCGCGTTCGAGATGGCGTCTGAGCAGTGCGCCGAGCGGGCCATCGATGCGGGCCTGACCGCGGACCTGGGCCTCTTCCAGCAGCTGAAGGCAGCGGTCGAGCGCGAGCTGCTTCGACTTGTGGGCGCGCAGATTCATTCAGTCCCAAGCACCTCGACCCGCCCGGCTGTAGTGACGCGGGTGTGCACCTTGTTGAGGGCGGGCAGGTGGTAGGCGTCGGTAGGCCGGCCGTCCCGCTTAAACGCCACCGGGTGACATGGACACGCAAGGTGGCCGCTGCCGCCATCCCACAAAAGCTCGCATGGCAGGTGGGAGCAGACCGACGAAACGGCCGTCACCTGGTCGCCGCTCCGAAACAGGTACGCGCCGACGCCTCCCGCGACGACTCGCTTGCCATGGCCGTCGACCAGGTCACTCAGCGCCGCGACGTCGACCCATCGACCGTTGACGGGATCGATCGGCTCTCCGCCCGCGCGCACTGTCTGCGGCTCGAGCGCATGGCCGAAAACTCCCCCCGCGGCAGCGCCCGCGGCCAGGCCGAGACCGGCCACCAGCGCTGTGCGCCGGGTGACCCATCGCTCGTCTGGCGCTTGCTCGAGCGCCTGCGCCAGGCGCTTGCGGAATGCGGGATGCATGCGCTGCGGGCCTTGGCGGGCTCCAGCCAGCCGCGCGGCGGCGGTGATCGCAGCCTTCTCCTCGGCGTCGCCCCCGCGCAGCTTTAGACGTCGCCCGCGCAGGAGGTCGGCGATGATCTTGTCGACCCGGTTCTCTGGTTTGCGGCTCATTCGTCCAGCCGCACCTTCGCCGCCGCGCGCAGCGCGCGCAGCTGCATGACCTTGATCGCGCCGACGGTCGAGTTCATCTCTGCAGCAACTTCCTTGAGTGAATACCCATGCAGGAAACGCAGCTCGAGGACGCGCCGGTAGTTATCCGAAAGCTGGGCCAGGATCTGCTGCACGGTCTCGGTGCCGTCCTCCGAGGGAGGGCTGGTCGGAAGGGCAAGGGCGAGGTCCTCGTGGAGCTCGGCCTCTGACAGCCCCAGCCGGGTGCTCCAGAAGCCGCCCAGCGCAGAACGCGCGGTGGCGAACAGATAGCCGCGGATCGCGCTCGCGGGCGCTGTCTGTCGCAGCCGCGGGATCGCTTTCAGGGCCACCAGCTGGGTCAGGTCTTCTGCATCCGCGCGGTTGCCGACCCGTGCGTAGATGAATGCATAGACGAGCTCCAGCTCCTGAAGCGCGATATCCGTCGCGCGCGATGCCGCAGGCAGGTCGACGACCTCAGCTTGCGGCTCGCCCGCCGGCTCTTCCGGCGTCACTGCATGGCTACGAAAACAGGTTGCCGCAGAGCAGGTAGCTGGCGTTCGACCCCTGCATGTCCGGCCCCGCGTGGACGACGACGTACCAGGTGCTGCCCGCCGGCGGATAGACGAGATTGAGGGTCGACTTGGCGTCGGCGTCGCCCTGGCCGTCCGCCACGACGGGTTTCAGGGCGAAGGCGATGCCGCCGCGCTGCTGGCAGCTCCCCAGATGAATGTGCGAGACGTGGCTCGAGTTCGCCTGCAGGCCGGCGACCTTGACCTCGACGGTCGTGCTGGCCGGCGCCACGGTCACGGTGATCGTCCCCGCGGCGCCCACGCCTGGCTCGGGGCTGAGCTTGAAGATGAGGCCGCTCGGGCTGGAAGACACGTTCGACGAGGTTTCGGGACTGGGCGAGGGCGACGGAGACGATCCCGACGTGGCGCCGCAGGCCGCCGCACAAACGGCGAACGCAACCACGGCGACCCATGCCCTGACGGACGTCAATCCGGCTCTGCACCGTGTTGTGGCATTACCGCTGCAGGTTACTGGAGCAGGCCGGGAGTTGATCCCGGCCTGCAGTTCGAGCCGGCTATACGTGTCGGGGCAGCGGCGCGCGGCGACGGCGCCACAGCAGAAGGCCGAGCCCGGCCAGGACGAGGAACGGACCGATCGCGCCGAGACCGGTGACGAAGTAATTGATGGTGGTCACGAAGTTGTGGGCCGCGTCGCTCAGCGCGGTCGCAAAGCCCCAGCTGTCAGCTTTCGCGGTCGGCGCAGGAGCCCCCGACTCAGCCATGGTGACGCTGATCGAGCTGTAGGAAGTGTTGTCATCGAGATACTTGATCTGACCCTTCAGCTGTTCGATCTGAGCCGTGATCTGGCCGATCTGATTCTGCACCGCGATGATGTCGTTGATGTTCTGCGCCTTGGTCAGCAGCGCAAGCATCGCGTTGTGCTGAGCCTCGGCGTTGGCGAGCCGGGCGCGAAGGTCTACGTACTGGGCGCTCACGTCGCTGCCGGTGATGTGCTCGCTCTGCACCTTGCCGACCTTCGCGAGCTCGTCGATGGTCGCGTCGAAGTGCGCGGCTGGGACCATGAAGTTGATGACCCCGGTTCGGATCTGGCTGGCCTGGCTGGCCGTCTCAGGGCTCGCCTGGGCGTCGGTGCCGGCGATGAAGCCGCCCTGCGACTCGACCAGGGTGCGGACCAGCGCGAGCTTCGAGTCGAAGGAACCTGAACCGACGCTGATGGTGAGCTGGGCCTGGCGGATGACGGGCGGTCCCTGCAGGGTGGGAACGGTCTCGTTCGGAAGCGTGGCGCCACCGGTGGTGCCGTTGGGCAGGCCGGTGCTCTTCGACGGCTGATTGGCGTCGGCGCCGCCCCGGGCGGTGGGGTTTTGGCTTGTGCCGCCCGATGAGCTGGAGCCTCCTGCTCCACCGCCGCAGGCAGCCGCCGCGGCGAGGACCGCGATGATGACGATGACCTTCTTCATTTGACGACGGCCTCCTGGACGCAGATTTACTGACAGAACGGCGCCCGCTGCAAGACGTAACAATTGGGGGCCGTGCTCCAGGTCAGGAACCTCGCCATCGACGTCGCCGCGCGCCGCGTCCTGTCAGACGCGAGCTTCACCGTGGGCGCCGGCGACAAGGTCGGGCTCGTCGGCCGCAACGGCGCGGGCAAGACGAGCCTGCTGAAGGTCCTCGCGGGCGACGACGACGCGGCCGGCGGCATCGTGCTGCGGCGGGGAACGCTTGGATACGTGCCCCAGAATCCCCGGCCACGTGCCGAAGCTGCCGCCGGGCGCGCGCAGGGCGCATCAATCACCTACACGGCGCTCTCGCACATCCTGTCGGGTCGGGGCCTCGACCGCGCGGCGGCGCGCCTTGCCGAGCTGCATCGCGGCCTCGAGCACGATCACTCCCTCGCCAGCATCGAGCTTTACTCCACCGCGGAGGAGAGGTACCGGCTCGATGGCGGGTATTCGAGCGAGTCGGACGCGCGGCGGCTCGCGACGGGGCTCGGGCTCCGGCTGGACCGCGTCGACCTGCCGTTGAGTGTCCTCTCCGGCGGTGAGCGCAGGCGCGTCGAGCTGGCGAGGGTGCTGTTCGCCGACGCCGACCTTCTGCTGCTCGACGAGCCGACCAACCACCTCGACAGCGACGCCAAGACATGGCTGATGGATTTCCTGCGCGATTACCGCGGGGCTGTGATCGTGGTCAGCCACGACCTCGGCCTGCTTGACACGTCGATCACCCGGGTGCTGCACCTGGACGCCGGTCGCCTCATCGAGTATCGCGGGACGTATTCGCAGTATCAGCAGGCGCGGCGGCTAGAGGAGAAGCGGCTGACCTCTCTCGCGCATCGGCAGGAGGCGGAGATCAAGCGCTTGAGCCTGCTCGCGGAGGTGATGCGCCGCCAGACCGAGAAGCGCGCCAAGCAGGCGAAGTCGATCTTCACGCGGGTCGAGCGCATGAAGTCGCAGCGCGTGGTTGCACCGCGCCGCGAGCGAAAGATGAAGATCAGCTTTCCCGAGCCGCCGCACAGCGGACGCGTTGTGCTCGGGGCGAATGGTCTGGCCAAGGGTTACGGCGGTCCGCTGGTGTTTCGCGATGTCACATTCGAGGTCGAGCGTCATCAGCGGTTGCTGGTGATGGGACTGAACGGTGCGGGCAAGACGAGTTTGTTGCGCATCCTGGCGGGACAGAGCGAGCCGAATGCCGGGTCGTTCCGGCTCGGCCATGGGGTGTCGCTCGGGTACTACGCGCAGGAGCACGAGGGGATCCGGGCCGGGGTGAGCGTGCTTGCGCACATGCGGGAGCAGTCGGATGCGGAGGAGAGGATGCTGCGTGCTCTGCTGGGAATGTTCGGCCTCAGCGGGGACATCGCGCGGCAGGACGCGGGCACGCTCTCGGGTGGGGAGAAGACGAAGCTGGCGCTGGCGCAGCTGGTCGCGGGGCGGCACAACCTGTTGCTGCTCGACGAGCCCACGAACAACCTGGACCCGCCGTCGCGGACGGGGGTCGCGGGGGCGCTCGCGGAGTGGCCGGGGACGATGGTGATCGTCAGCCACGACCGCGAGTTCGTGGCGTCGCTGCGGCCGGGGCGGGTGCTGTTCATGCCTGAGGGGCGGGTCGATTACTGGGAGGAGGATCTCCTCGACGTCGTGTCCATGGCGTGACGAGGGACGGACTCGGAAGAGGGTGTCGGGGGTGGGTCTGGTGGCCGGGAGGGGTGAGGAGAAGGCTGGGAAGACGGTGTCGGGGGTGGGTCTGGTGGCCTGGGAGGGATGAGGAGAAGGCTGGGAAGAGGGTTA
>WNGI01000697.1_pt1 | contig 26150 bp, 16 predicted proteins | sample 5400621 | NCBI WGS metagenome assembly WNGI01 (sample SAMN13153374, study PRJNA577476) | soil metagenome | isolation source: 20 cm soil or saprolite under Garry oak tree replicate 1 | place: USA:California | collected 2016-06-15 | reverse complement strand
TCACCATCGATCCATAGGCGTCGCCGATTTCTTCGGCGATCACGCCAATCGTGTAGGTGCGTTTCAGGCGCAGAGTACGAGCAAAGAAGTTGGGCCGATAATTGAGCGCTTGCGCGGCTTCGATGATGCGATTCTTTGTGTGCTGGGGAATGGAACGCGCAGCGGGGGAGTTGTTCAGGGCGGCTGAGACCGTTCCCGGGGTCAGCCCGAGATGCTCCGCAATGGTCTTTAGAGTGACCTTATCCTCGTTGCGCGAATCAGATTTCTCTCTCGGCGGCGTCATTCAGAGAACCCTCAGAGTATCTTCCAAAATTGGATATGGGAAATGGCGCATCCGAGCGCGAGAGTGCCTCCTGCCAGGTTCACCAGACGTCCCGTAAACCGCGATTCTAGCTCAACTTGGGCTTTGTCAGACGGGTTTTCTGCACACCAAACGAGGACGAGGTTTCGCCCGAGAACCGGCATGGCGTGTCCCCATTCTGCCCAGCTGGAGAATACAGGAGAATACCATTAAAGTTCTTTAGAATATCATTATTTCTGCCTGACAACCACACAACGTGATGGCCGACGCGATCTACACCATCGGTCAAGGCGAGGGCATCAAGGGCACAAAGCCTCTGCCACCAGTGAACGACAAAGAGCGCGGCAAACGCGGCGAAAGGGAACTGAAACTTTTCGTTTGGCACTCGAAAACCGCACTCAGAACCACACGGAGTGCGGTTTGTGGGTCCTTCGTGCAAAGCAATCCCGTATTGTTTGCGGATTTGCGTGCAGGGCAGCCAACAATTGCTTGCGTTGCTTTGGGTCGTTTTTCTTTCTCGTGCTGGAGCTGATGTAGACTCTCCCATATGAACCTCGTAGAAAGCCCGGCTCGATCACAGGCATGAGGTGGGTCCAAGCCATCAGCGCAGGTCTCTTTGCCACTTTCCTGGCCCAGCCGCCGGTGGCTGCCCGAATTACTGCGGGGCAGGAACAAACGTCGGTAGGATATAGAAATGCCCCTGCCGGAGTGGCGTACATGGGGGACGAAACGTGCCGCGAGTGCCATGAACCGCAATACAACGATTTCAAGAAAACAGGGATGGGGAGATCTCTCTCGATCCCCGGTCCCGGCAACTGGCCTGAATTTACGAAATCTGTCACTCTCCTCAACAAGAAGTTAGGTCGCAGGTACACCGTCTCCGTGACTGGCGGCAAGATGTATCACACGGAATCGGGGATGCGTGCGGACGGCAAACAGGAATATTCCGAAAAACACGAAGTAGCTTTCACCGTTGGCTCAGGTGACCTGGGGCGAAGTTATTTAGTGGCAAAAGGCGATGCACTCTTTGTGTCACCAATCTCGTATTATAAAGGGATTCGCGGTTGGGACCTTTCACCGGGGTATGAATCCGGCCAGTTCTTAAGCTTCACGCGTCCCGTCTGGAATCTGTGTGCTTCCTGTCACGCCGGTCTGTCTCGTCCCATTCTCGGCACGCGGAACCGGTATCAAGTCCCGGCCTTCCGTTTTCTTAGCGTTGGCTGTGAAAGATGCCATGGGCCAGGAGAACTTCACGTCCGCGAACGTCGAGAGAATCGTCCGCTCAACGGTGCCGTTGATTTTTCTATCGTTAATCCTGCTCGCTTGCCGCCGCACCTCCGCGATGATGTTTGCAAACAGTGCCATCTTCTAGGGGATGCGCAGGTCCTCCGGCCCGGCAAGACCTACTTGGATTTCAGGCCGGGGATGTCGCTCGATAACGTGGTTTCCATCTTCAGCGCGCCAGTAACGGCAAAAGTTGATGTCATCAGAGCGCTCAGCCATCCGGAACAGCTTGAGATGAGCCGCTGCTCAATCCAGAGCAATCGCCGATTGGGCTGCATCACGTGCCACGACCCCCATGTTCAACTGAGAGGCGTAGAGGCGGCAGCTCACTTTCGCGGGAAATGTCTGAGTTGTCATACCGTGGCGAGCTGCAGCTTCTCTGCCGAGCGAAGACAGTCAACCATGCCACCCGACAACTGTATTCAGTGCCACATGCCGAAAAGGGCCGTGTCTAACTTGGGCCACTCCGCTCTGACAGACCATCGCATTCTGCGAATTCCCTCCCAAAGCCCGCTGATGGCTGATGCAGCGCGGGAATCCCCGGCCGATTTGATCTACCACACAAGACCTTCCCCAAAGCCAGATGCCGCGCCGGATCTGCGGACACTGGCGCTCGCCTACTTTGAAGTGAGCCAGCTCTACCCAGCATTCCGGCAAAAAGGGTTCGCGCTTTTGGAAGAAGCCGCCCGAGAACTTCCGGACGATGATGAGGTTCAAGCGGCTTATGGAATGGTTCTTATGTTGGCTCGCCCGCGAGCGCTGTCTGAGGCATCCCAAGCGCTGCAAAAGGCGATCGACGCGGGGTCTAGATCTGTCGAGGTACGCACCCGTCTCGCCAAATTGCGGCTCAGAGACGGAAAGTTGGCGTCAGCGATCCAACTCTACAACGAAGCGATAGAAACCGACCCGTACTACACGCCAGCATATTTGGGACTGGCATATCTCTACACGGTCGCGGAGGATCGTCAAGAAGCAATCGAAACACTCCAACGAATTCTGAAGTATGATCCGGGCAATGAGACGGCGCGCACAGCCATGACTGATGCCAAAGTGGACGCCAAGGAATGATTGCATCCGGGGACGAAGTTGCCAAAGCGAGCTCCTTCCTCGCGTCCGAGGAAAGTAGTTACGTCAATGGCATCGAGCTCATCGTCGATGCTCGGGCAGTCGCAATGCTGAACGTGAAGCGCTAACAGCTTCAGGTTATGAGCCCAACTTTGAATGGGCCCGTCTTTGCTTGTCAATGACTTACGTACTTGTTGTTTTACTTATTTCACGCCTGTTGTTCGGTAGTTTGTTCCCAATCTGTTCCCATTTTTGTCCGCGACCGTCTTGAGCGCGACCTTGCATTCCATTCTTGTTACGGCCTTTTTCTGCCTGGATTTCACAAGCGCCCCCTCCCAATATCTTCCTCGTCCGAGCGAAGGCAGTTCCGCCTGGCCTAGTCAAGAGCAGACCTAGCGAGAATTAGCTGGTTTCAAGCGCAGGCAGAGTTCCGCCTAGGTAGGTTGGGTCGGAGCGGCAGGGGCTTCGAGCAGGGTAGCCCAAGGCACTCGTCCACATGCCGGGGAGAGGATTACCCGAAGGGGTGGAAGTTATATGGTTTAGCATGAACGAGCCAGAACTCCCCAAGGATTCCGGAAGAGAACCTTTAGAATATCAATTTTTTTGAGTAGAATATCAATTTTCTGCTTGACAACCCTCGAAGACGGAGCTAAATATTCACTAGTATAAAAGCATTATTTCGATGCTTTTGGGGTCTTGTCCCTTCTGAATCTGTGGTGGGTTCAGGTCATGGGTTTTCGACGAGATCAAGAAGCTTGCCGGCCTAATTCCGTCTGGCCTCTTGAAGATGTTTCTTCTCTCGGGGAGGTCCTATGCGAGTGCGAGTATGTGCAAGTTTTGTAATTTGCCTTCTGATTTTGGTGTCCTTTGCCTCGGCGCAGAAGACTGCGGGCACGATCACTGGGACGCTGACAGACCCGAGTGGCGCGGTCGTTCCGGGCGCGATAGTCAGCGTGGTCAACGAACGTACAGGAGCTGCTCGCGACGCAGCGACCAATGAGGAAGGTAGCTTTTCCTTCCCTGAGCTCGAGGCTGGTACATATCGCATAACTATAAATAAGGGCGGCTTCAAGAAGCTGGCGCTGAAAAATGTGGAGCTGCACGTCGCTGACGTCACAACTTTGAATTTGAAGATGGAGATGGGCGCGGCCTCGGAAACGGTGATGGTAGAAGCCTCCCCGATCACAGTCAATACCTCGACGGGCGATGTTTCGAACATCATGCTCGGAGAGCAGGTTCGCGAACTGCCCATAAATGGCCGGAACTTTGTGCAGTTGACGACGCTCGTTCCGGGCGCAGCCGTCGGCGAAAGCTTCGACAATAAGAACAAGGGCTTGTTCGCCGGTGTGGATATTTCCTTCAGCGGTTCGCCCTCTGTGGACAACCAGTGGACCGTGGATGGTGCGGCGAACAACGATATCGGCTCGCAGCGCACTATTCTTACCTATCCTTCCATTGACGGCATTGAGGAGTTCAAGATCCAGCGCAACAGTTACGGCCCCGAATATGGCGGCGCATCCGGCGCACAGATCAATGTGGTAACCAAGGGCGGAAGCAACCAGTACCATGGCGACGTCTACTACTTCGGCCGCAACGACGCTCTGAACGCCAAGAATTACTTCCTCCTGAGCGGGTGCAGCTCGTCGAACGACCCCAACTGCCGCAAGAACATGCTGCGCCGCAACGATTTCGGTTACACCTTGGGCGGGCCGATCAAGAAGGACAAAGTATATTTCTTCTGGTCTGAAGAATGGAACCGCGAGCGCCGCGGCAGGGTTCATACCCACTGGGTACCGACGGCGGCGGAGTTGGGCGGCGATTTCAGTGACCTGGCAGCTGCCCATACACTGGCAACAGATTCTAGCGGGGTCGACCATTGTTTGGGTCCGGCCATTCCTCTTGACCCCGCGACGGGTAATCGCTTCGTTGATCCTCTGACTGGCGTGACAAATGACCAAATCCCTGGAAGCCGCCTCAGCCCGGCGGGCCAGGCCTATCTTGCGGTCTTGCCTCCGCCGAATAATCCCAATCTTTGTGCTCAGAATAACTGGGTGGACCAGGTCCGAATACCGGTCGATTGGCGCGAAGAGGCCCTTCGCGGCGATTGGAACGTCACGAAGAAGACCACCTTGATGCTCAAATTTACGCAGGACTCCTGGCTTAACTCGCTGCACGCGGATGAGGCGGCTGGACTGTGGGGAGACAGCGACTACCCGGCGCTTTCCGACACCTGGAACCAGCCAGGCAAAATGTCCATCGCGAAACTTACCACCACCATCAGCAACACAGCGGTCAACGATTTTCAGTTTTCCTGGTCGGGAAATCGCATCTATGTCAGCCGCGGAGGCGATGCTCCGACACTGAACGACAAAATCAACGCGGCGATGCCGCGCCTGTTCCCCTTCAATGACAAGATCCATGGGGCCCAGGCGGCAGAGCCGGTTATGTGGGACGGCAACACGCGCTCTGGTTTGCTGGGAGTCATTTCTCCCTGGCATAACCGCCAGGACCTCTTTGCCTGGAAAGACGATTTTTCCAAGGTTGCCGGCAGGCACACGTTCAAGGTCGGGTTCCTGTACACCCGCAACGCCAAAGATGAAGAAGTCGGCGACGAAGGCGGTGAGCTATGGGCCGGCGGCGACGCCAGCGGTCCCGCTGTTGACTACCAGGGGCCGGGCTGGACGTCGCCTGGCTTCTGCGGTGGAGGCTGGGGAGCCGGCTGCAATATTGGCACAGGTAACTACTATGGTGACTACCTGCTAAGAGGAATGACGTTCGGTTACGACGAAACTCAACGAGATCACACTGCCTTGGTGCGCTGGAGGGACTATGAATTTTATGGTGGCGACGCGTTTAAGGTCAGCCGCCGCGTGACACTGAACTACGGAGCCCGCTGGTCCCTCATCCGGGCACCGTACCTGGACGACAACAAACTTGCTGGTTTCTCGCCGGCCGTTTACGCAGCTGAAACCGGGTTTTCAGCTAGCGACCCTTGTCGCGGCATGGTTTTGGCCAAAGGGGCAACAAACACCTGCGGCGATATTGGCTCCACCATTACGCCACCGCAGTTCGAGAACCGCTCGCTGGTCCGCAACAACAATCACATGATTATGCCTCGCCTCGGCATTGCTTGGGATGTATTTGGCACAGGCCGGTTCGCGCTCCGCGCCGGCGTGGGCCAGTTCGAATCCCGTGACCGGTTGCTGGCCATCAGCATGCGTGCCAACAATACTCCTTTTGGTGTGGGTACTGGGGCTTCTAGAACCTTGGACGGGCCATTAACTATTATCAACGCTAAGAATCCCGACGGAACTCCTAATCCATTGCATGATGGGAACGCGGCAATATGCGCCACGCAGGGTTGCGCATTTGACGTTTCTCTGGGCGGCTCTCCGCACCAGGGGCTTGATCCCAGCTCGAAGCAATCCAACAGCTGGCAATGGAACTTGACGACCGAGATGGCACTCTGGAGGAACAGCAAGCTTGAGGTAGGATGGGTGGCAAACCGGGGTATTCACTTGCAGAATGTCTATGATGCGAACCAGATTGCCTCGGCAAATCGCTTGACGGCAGCACAACTGGCGGTGACGGGAGGCAACACAGCTTCTTTCAAGCCCTTTCCTTATAACACCTCGGCCCAGATGCCCATCTGGAGCCACACCGGCGATTCCATTTACCATTCTCTGCAAGCGATGTATAGCAATAAGTTCCAAAACAACTCGATGCTGCAGGTCGCATATACGTTTTCCAAGAACCTGGGCGACACGACATTTGGGTACGTCGGAACGAACACTGTCTTCGCAGACAACACCGACCACAGAGCCAATCGCGGCCCTGTGGATTTCGACCGCAGGCATGTTCTCAGCGCCACGCTGATCTATAATTTGCCGTCGCTAGCACACTCGAATATGCTTTTGCGTCAGGTCGCGGGTGGCTGGGAGAGCAATACCATCGTGAACTACGCCAGCGGCAATGCGCTGACCGTCCAGGGTAGCAATGGGATAGGAGACGGAACGGGCACCGGGACAACCAGCGGGCTGTTTGTGAACCGACCGTTACGAGTCTATAGCCAGCCCTGCCACCTAAGCGATGCGCCACGCGACCAGTGGCTGAATCCCAAGGCGTTCACCTGGGATGGCTACAAGCTGGGTACATTTGGCAACTCCGGCCCTGGTGCTTGCGCTGGTCCTCCAGTTGACAACGTGGACTTCGCCATCGTCAAGAACTGGAAGATGACCGAGAGAACAAAGCTGCAGTTCCGCGTGGAAATGTTCAACGTATTCAATCATCCCCAATTCAGGTTCAACGGTGCGACCTTGGCATTCAACGTGCCAGGCTCAACTTCCACCATTCCGGGCGCAGATGGTGGGACTTATGTCGTGGATGCTTCGGGTGCACCTTGCAAGGCCACTCCCAGTACGTGTGTGGCTATTAAGGGCGGCGGATCCCTTGTCTCGGGGAGCCTCTTCGGACAACCTCAATTCTCAAGTCAAAGCGGCAACCGGGAGATTCAGTACGCGGTGAAGTTAATCTTCTAGTTTTCATCTATGGCAGCAGGATTCTTGGGCCGGGCCTGACATCTGTCAGGCCCGGTTTTTTCATGCATCGAGATACGACCAGGATTGCAGTATACGTCCGACTACCGCCGGGTTGCGCTACTATTGTCTTTTGGCGCAAATCTGCGCGATCAAAACTGGTTCTTAGAGAAGGGTCAAGAGAGCGAGATGCAGTTAACTTGGCGGGACACAGTTTGCGCGGGTCAGGGTAGGTTTCCGGTCCCAACAGGCTGCACTCGCGCCTGGTTGCCGGCCGGGCTTCTAATCTTTTTCATCATTTCTGCGCAGCCTCTTTGGGCGCAGACTGCGTCGCGGAGCTCCATTTCCGAGCTCATCGCTCAGAACCGGCTCGACGATGCTGAAAAAGGGCTCTGGAGCATCTTATCGCGGCAACCCGATCAAGGCTGGGCGCTTGACCTCATGGCGGAAATTCGCATGCGCCAGGAGCGCGCGCCGGAGGCCGAGGCGTTATTTCGCAGAGCTTTGACGCTTAGTCCAAATGATGTGCAAGCCTACCGTGGTTTGGGTAAGTTGTACAGTTCACTGGGGAACAGCCCGCAAGCCATTGACTCCTACTCGCATGTGGTTGCTATCGTGCCGGCCGACGTGGCGGCAAACGTGGAGTTGGCTGTCCTTTATCAGAAGGCGGGCCAATATAAGGAATCAGTAGCGGCCGCACAGCGGGTTCCGATGGCCTCGCGTCCTCCAAGAATCCTGCCCGTCCTGGCAGCCGATTACTTTGCAACCCGTGAAGATGCCAAAGTCCCGCCATTGATACCGTCTTTACTTCGCCATGCGAACTCGGAGCCAGAAGTCCTGCGAGACTTTGTGACCGTGCTTCTCCACAATGGGTATCTTGACGATGCGGCGCATCTCATGGAGAAAGTGAAGCCTGTAAAACCATCGGCGGATTACCTGCATACTCTCGCACGCGTCCGAGCGGCTCAGAGAAAACCTCAGGACGCGCAAGAGCTGCTCTTGCAAGCGCTGAAGCTGCAGCCGAAGTCTTTCGACCTGCTTTATGAGTCGGCTGGCTTTGCCGCGCAGCAAAATCAGTTGGACAAAATGATCGAGTTCCTCCACCGCGCTGACGAGGTTGAACCAAATCGTCCCGAAGTATTGCAGAAACTGAGTTTGGCGCTAATGAAAACCGGTCATCGCGCCCCGGCAGTCGCGGTGGCACGGAGGCTGAATGCCATTCAGCCGGATAATGCGGACAACGAATACGTTATGGCCTTTGCTTTGATCGAAGCCGATTTGCCGGAGGAAGCCGAGCCCATCGCTCGCAAGCTGGCAGCGGCGCGTCCGGATGATGCCAATAGCCAGTTGATGCTGGGGATCGCGGAATTCAAAACCGGCGACACTGCCGGGGCCAAGCGCGACCTCGAGCGCTGCCTGACGATTGATCCCCATTCCGCCGACGCCCATTATTATTTGGCCTTGATGGGCCGCCGGGAAGGGAACATTGATGCAGCACGTGGGGAACTGGAAGAGGCCGTGCGGATCAACCCGGAACACGCCTTGGCGCAAGCGGAACTCGGGACCTTGTACCTACAAATCGGAAACTTGGAGCAAGCTCGGGCCGTGCTGGAACAAGCAGTAAAGCTTGCGCCGTTCGTTTCTCAATACCATTATCATTTGGGCCTGACCTATTCACGACTGGGAATGCTGGAACCTGCACGCACCGAGATGGACACCTACAGCCGGCTCCGGCAGACGGAAGATGAGGAGCATAAGCGCGAACGCTCGGTTGCTCAACCTCCCGCGTCGTCGGAGCAGCCGTAAACGGAGCGAATGGTTCGCCCGAGAAATTTCGAAAGGACACAATGTTTCGAACACGGATATGCGTGAAGCTCTGTTTGTGGGTGTGGTGCGGCCTGCTTCCAGCTTCTGGCACACACGCTCAGGACAAATCCAAGGCTCCAAGCGAGGCACATTCTCCTGAGAAGGCCTTTCAATCGGCAGAGACGTTCCAGGTCGCGGGGGACTATGAAAAGGCTGCCGCGGCGTATCGCGAAGCTGTCTCTGGAGCCTTGCAGCAGCTAGGGAACCTTCGCGTTTCCCACAAGGAGTTCGCCGAAGGAATAGATTTGTTAGCCCGAGCCGTGCAGGCCGCACCCGCCCGGGTGACGGCGCGCGTGGACTTGACCATCGCCCACTTTGAGGCCCGTGATTTCGACAAGGCAAAGACGGAGATTGAAGCAGCGCTTCAGAAGGAACCGGGAAATGCGCGCGCCTTGAACCTGGCAGGCAAAATCTATTTTATGAAAGGCGATTTCGGCGCGGCGGCTAATCGCCTGGAATCGGCGTTACGGCTGCAACCGGATTTCGATACGGGCTACCTGCTGGCTCTTGCTGATTTAGAGCTGAAGAACCCGGTTCCTGCGGGCGTGATTTTCGACGAGATGCAAGCGTCCTCCTTGCCCAGCGCCAGCATGCACGTCCTGGTCGGCCTTGCCTATCGGGAAACCGGCTATCTGGATCAAGCCGCCATTCATTTTGCCAAAGCCATTGAACTTGAACCTAAAAAACCACGCGTGCATTCATCCCTCGGCCTCACCTATTTCCTCCAAGGGCCTCAAAGCTACGCCAATGCCCGCGAGCAGTTCATGGCCGAACTTTCGATAACCCTCGATGATTCTAACAGCCGCTATTACCTGGGGATGATCGCAGCAAGAGAGGCGAAAGCAGTTGAGGCGGAGAAGTGGTTCGAACAGCTTGCCTCCGCTCTCCCCGATGATCCAGAGGCCTACTTCCGATTGGGCCAGGCTAGTTTCAATGCCGGGCACCTGGAGAAGGCCGTGGCCGCGCTGCAGAAATCGCTCTCACTCGCTCCACATGCGGGGGACACTCCGGATGCAGCAGAGGCGCACGAGTTATTGGGTAAGGCGCAGAAAAAGCTGGGTCGGCATGCTGAGGCGGAGTCCGAACAGTCGCGAGCTAAACAACTTCGCGGCCAACAGCCAGAGCCCGGTTCACGGCAGATCCCAGACGCTATCTCTGGATCTGGATCCGTCGAAGCTGCCTCATTAAGCCGTTCCGGCCAGCAAGAGCTGCGCTCCATGTTGCTGCACGCACCGCAAGAATCTGACATCCCTAGCACTCAAGAGTCCGAATTCGTTACGAGCGTTTCCGCATTGTTAGGAGAGGCGTATCACAATCTAGGTGTGATTGATGCGCGGGCCTCTCGCTACGCCAACGCAGAGGAAGAATTCGCCGAAGCTGCAAGGTGGAATCCCAGGATCGAAAAATTGGATCGCAATTGGGGCTTAGCCGCTTTCCGCGCCGAACGCTACGAGCACGCGATTGGTCCTATCGAGCGCCTGCTTCGCCAGTCGCCCAAGGATAACAACCTCCGCCAAATGCTCGGTCTCAGCTACTATATGACCGACCAGTTCGCGAAGAGCGCGGAGACCTTCCGTCCGATACTGAATGAATTGGCCGACAATCCGGTCCTGCTTTACGCTGCCGGGGTCGCGCTGGTGCGCAGCGGCGATTCAGCAGCTGGCGGCCGCCTCTTTACGCGAATGCTGGAGCACGGCGCCAATTCCCCGGAAGTCCATCTTATGGTAGGACAGGCATACTACGGGCAGTCGCAATTTCCCGAGGCGCTTCTCGAGTTTCAGCGCGCACTTGATCTGAATTCAAATTTGGCTGAGGCGCACTACTTCATCGGCATGCTCTATTTCAAACAGGGCAAGCTTGATGAGGCTGTGCAGGAATTGAATGCCGAATTGTCAGTGAATTCGCGGTCCGTGCCAGCGATGTATCAGCTTGCTTATGTCCATCTGGAACAGCGCCAAACGGAAGAGGCCATCCGGCTGTTAAACGCGGTACTGGCCGAAAAGCCTTCTTACGGCGATGCGCATTATCAGCTCGGAAAGGCGCTGCTGGATAAGGGCGAGACGCAAGGGGCGATCCAGCACCTCGAGACCGCAACTCAATTGCAGCCCGCCCAATCCTACGGTTATTATCAGCTGAGTCTTGCTTATCGCCGCGTCGGCCGGGTCGAGGATGCGGATAAAGCTCTCCGCACCTACCAGCAACTGAAGGAGAAAAATTCGCCGCAAAATTCAGGTGAGGGTCCTTCGAAGTAGTCCGGAAAATTTTTAGTGAGCAGGAGTCTCTGCGATGCTCAGCGGCAGTTCCGACGTGCCAAACTGTCCCGTGCGATTGTCGCGAACGCCGAGATGAAGCAAGTATTGACCGGGCGCTAGCTTTATGGAGACGGGCATCGGAAGGCCGCTTTTCTGGATCCGGTCGTAAGTATCTTGCTTGAGCGGGGCCTCGGCTTGCTGCACCTGCGCCTTCACCAGCTTGCCGTCCGGCGTGAAGGCCTGAACCTGAAATTCCAGATTGCATTCGTGCTGGTTCTCCGATTGCGTCTCAAAAGTGATGGTGTGAGGGTCCACTAAGAACTCCACTTTCACGTCTGCATTGCCGGATGGCGGCATCGCGCGCGCGTAAAATAATACCCCGGTCGAGGCAAGGGAATCTTTTTCCAGGGCGGCCTTCATCTCTCCTGATCCGCTGCGGCGCCAGCTCTCGGGATCGATGGCGTAGTATCCGCGGCGATGCCGCACAGCTAACCCACTTCCCGCAACTTTCACCTTGATCGTGTGAAACTTACCGTCCCATTGCTTATGGCTGGGATAGTAGCCGACCTGGTAGAACGTGCTGCTGTCGCGGATGCTTTCGACAATGGCGCGATCGAAGTCATTGGTGTTCAGGAACACGCGGCCGCCCGTCTCCTCGGCCACCTTGGTCAAACTCTCTTCTTTGTTGAACCGCTCGAATATTTCCTTGCTGTTTGCGTTCATATGGGCGTCGACGGTCAGTTGCATCCTGCCGTTCGCATCCCGGCCTGTATCGCTCGGATCTGAAATCAGGTTTCCCGTCAGTCCCCGGGCATCCACGGGGTAGATCGCGATCTGGGCATCTGACATCAGGTTCGTTGTGGCCCGGAGCCGGTCGGCATAAGAGCGATAAACGTCAAAATCTTGCGGATCGACAACGGAGAGGTTCAGCGGAAAAGACGCGGAAAACCAAATGACCACCTTGCGCCCCGGGAACCCCGCCAGGTGGCGTGCAATCGCAGCGAGAGCTTCCGCCGTGTGCGCAACCCGCATCTCCATGGTATTTGCGTTGCTCTCTTTCTCAAATCGGGCCAGGGCATATCCGATATTCATCAGCGATCGCGAGTTGGAATCTCCTGCGCCCACGGCCGCGCCCCGGGCCTGTGGCGGAAGATTGGGTCCGTCAAACGACGGGGGTTGCAACTGTACATCCGTGCCCCCCTGCCTCCCCGCGGCGGAAGCTTGCGAACGGTACTTCTGCATGGCAGCGATCAGCAGCGCCGGATCGGACGTGAAATCTTGCAAAACCTTCAGTTCGTTCCCCAGGAGAAACACCGCGATATGCATGCGGGGGTCGAAATGATCGGCCAGGAATGTGAGCATCTGCTGACGGACAACCATCTGGTTTTCCGCCGGTGTGTTAATGCCATCGAGAAGAAGGATGATCGGCGGCCCCGAGGGGTGCTGGTACTCTGGCCGGTTGGTGGCCACGTGCGGTGGGAGCTGCGGAGGCTGTGGGATCTGCCGCTTTTCTTGCCCTTCGAGTTGCTGAAAAGAGAAGAACGAAAGCTTTTGCGGTTTTCCGTCTTCGAAGATCGAGAAATCCTTCTCGCTGAGACGATCTTTGAGCGCACGCCCGGAAGAGTCAGTCACCACGACATCTACCTGTACCAGCCGCGTCGTCGCCCGGATCACCGTGGAGGAGTCAGACGAGTTTTGCTGAACTTGGGCGTCAACCACTAGAGGGCTCGCGCAAATGCTGAGAACAAGTACGCCGGCCCTAATGCTTTTGCCCATATGCGGAATAGTCTGTTTAAGATATTATTCTGAATTACTCAAACGAGCAATGATTTGGTCGTTTAGGACTCAGGGTGACCGGATGGGCCCGCGTGCCACTCAACAAACCTGATCCGCAGTCCGGATCGATCCTGACCGCCACTGTCCTGGCCCTCGCCATCTGCTTTTCCCTCGTCTTCGCGATGGCCCAAACAGAAACGCCATCAGCGGCAGCAGTTCCCCAATTCGAGGATGTTTCCCGCCGGGCAGGCTTGGCTGTCTCTCATATCTCGACGGCCGAGCAGCATTATATCATCGAGTCCATGAGCGGCGGCATCGCCCTGTTTGACTGCGACGATGACGGCAAACTGGACATTGCCATGGTGAATGGCTCCACGGTTGAACACTATCGTAACGGCGGCGATCCCCTCGTCACGCTCTACCATCAAGATGAGAATCTTAAGTTTAATAACATCACGCAATCGGCCGGGCTCGCGCGCAGAGGGTGGGGCATGGGAATCACGGTCGCCGACTTCGATAATGACGGCAAGCTGGACCTCTTTGTTACCGGCTTCGGGGGTAGCGCGCTCTACCGCGGCCTTGGAAATTGCAAGTTCGAGGACGTGACCGAGAAAGCCGGAGTGCGGGGGAGCGGTTTCATGACCGGGGCGGCGTGGGCCGACTACGATCGCGACGGCTTCGTCGACCTCTTTGTGGCGCGGTATGTCCATCTCGATATGAGCAAGCTCCCGGAATTCGGCAGTAATGAAAAATTCTGCCGTTACAAGGGAATTCTCGTGCAATGCGGTCCCTGGGGCATGGAAGGAGAAAGCGATCTGCTTTTCCACAACCGCCGCGATGGAACCTTCGAGGAGGTTTCCAAGAAGACAGGAGTTGACGATCCTCGGCACCGCTATGGACTTGGTGTGGTGTGGGGCGACTACGATAACGACGGCTGGCCCGATCTGTACGTGGCCAACGACGCAGGGCCTAATTTTCTCTACCACAACAAGCACGACGGGACGTTCGAGGAAGTCGGCCTTCTGACCGGGACAGCGCTGAGTGCCGACGGACAGGAATTAGGCTCGATGGGCATTGACTTCGGCGACTATGCTCACGATGGGCGTCTGAGCATCTACGTCACCAATTTTACCGATCAAGCGAACAACTTGTATCGCAACTTGGGCGTTCAAGGTTTCACAGACGTTGGCTGGGCGTCGAAGACCGCCCAGCCCAGTTATCCCTACGTGAAGTGGGGAACTGGATTTGTAGACTTTGACAACGACGGCTGGCTGGACATTTTCGTCGCGAACGGACACGTGTACCCTCAGGTGGACGCAATCCTCGGCGGGCCGAAATACCGCGAGCCAATGCAGTTGTTTCACAACTCGCGGGACGGCACATTCGAGGATATCTCCGCGGCCTCCGGGCTGGGGCAGATTCCGCTGGCGTGCCGTCGGGGTGTGGCGTTCGGCGACGTCAACAATGACGGCAACATAGACATAGCCATCCTCAATGTGGGTGAACCGCCTACGTTGCTTATCAATCGATCTAGCAACGCCAATCACCACGTGCTGTTCAAATTGATCGGCACCAAGAGCAATCGCGCTGCGATCGGCGCGCGCGTCACGATCGCCGCTGCGGGGGTCCGTCAGTTCAGCGAGGTTCGAGCCGGTGGAAGTTATCTCTCGCAGAACGACCTGCGTCCGCACTTTGGCCTCGGTGCCGCCACGAAGATCGATTCCGTGGAGATTCGCTGGCCTACTGGCAAAGTGGAGATGCTGGAGAATATTACCGCCGACGCGATCTATACGATTGTGGAAGGGGAGGGAATTCGAGACACGAAGCCGCTTCCGCCCCCAACGATCGGTGCGCCAAGTGGATCTCGTTGATCGCTTCACGGAGTTCTTGGCGTTACCTGGAACGTGCATTATGGAGAGACGAATCTGACGAAGAACGGTTTTACGCGTCAGCCCGCTCAAATTTTGCTCATTCTGCTTCTGCCTGTCCGCCTTGCAAATGCCCAGGGTGGGCACCCGCAGGCGCCTCCCCCGCCACCGGGAGCAAAATCCACCAAGTGCAGCGGCCGGCCGATACCTCAACTTGAAGACATCACCGCGAAAGCGGGAATCACTTTCAAGCACACCGCCGATCCTGCGAAGAAATATATCGTTGAGTCCATGAGCGGAGGCGTGATCCTCTTGGACTACGATCGTGACGGATGGCTGGACATCTATTTCACGAACGCGCCAACCGTCCAAATGGCTGTCAAAGGCCAGCAGAGCCGCGGCGCCCTTTATCACAACAATCAAGACGGAACGTTTACCGATGTCACGGAGAAGTCCGGCTTGACCTCACCCTGCTTTGCGATGGGTGGAGCAGTCGGTGACTACGACAACGACGGCTGGCCCGATCTTTACGCGACCTGCCTCGGTGGCAACATTCTTTACCACAACAACGGCGACGGCACTTTCACCGACGTGACCGCCAAGGCCGGCGTTGCCGACGGGCGTTGGTCCGCCGGCGCCGCGTTTGGCGATTACGATAGCGATGGTTTCCTCGACTTGATGGTCACGAATTATGTCGATTTTCACCTCGATGATCTTCCCGGCTTCGGCAAATCTCCCAACTGCAAGTATCGTGGAATTGATGTGCAGTGCGGCCCCCGCGGATTGAAGGGCGCGGGTGATGCGCTCTTCCACAATAAGGGTGACGGCACATTCAGGGACGTCGCCAAAAACGCCGGTGTCGATGATCCGAACGGTTACTACGGGTTGGGTGTTGTCTGGGCGGATTTCAACAACATCGGGCGGCCGGATATTTATATCGCCAACGATTCGACTCCAAAATTCCTGTACAAGAACTTAGGTAACGGAAAATTTGTCGACATCGGACTCGAATCCGGAACGGCTGTGAGCGAAGACGGCTCCGAGCAAGCTTCTATGGGCATCGCCATCGGCGATTATCTCCACACCGGCCGGCCATCGCTCTACGTCACCAACTTTTCTGACGAGAACGATCTCCTTTACCGCAACGACGGCAATTGGAATTTCACCGACGTATCTTACGCCTCGGGTGTGGCCCTGCCGTCCTTGCCGTTCGTCAAATGGGGCACCGCCTTCGCCGACTTGGATAACGATGGATGGCTGGATCTGATTACGGTAACGGGTCACGTTTACCCGCAGGTGGATGCGCTGCCTTCCGGCGCCGGTTATCGCGAGCCGAAGCTGCTCCGCATGAATCAGAAGGACGGAACGTTTTGTGATGCCAGCGGACAGGCGGGGCCGGCGCTCCTCCAGAAGCGCGTATCCCGCGGACTCGCTGTCGGTGATCTTTTCAACACCGGGAATATCGACGTGGTGATCAGCGATATCGACGGCGCCCCTATGATCTTGAAGAATCAGGGCGTCCCTGGCCGCCACTGGGTCAGTTTCGAGTTGGCGGGAACGAAGAGCAACCGCCTGGCGATCGGCGCAAGAGTCAAAGTCATCGCCGGGGGAATGACCCAAAGTGAAGAGGTCCGCAGTGGCGGCAGTTACCTGTCGCAGAACGATCTTCGTTTGCATTTTGGTTTGAGTACCGCCGCCAAAATCGATCGCGTCGAAATTCGCTGGCCCTCTGGGAAACAGGATACCCTCACGGATTTGGCTGTGGACCAGTTCTATTCCGGGCTGGAAGGTGCCGGTATCGTTCCACCAGAACGCATCCGCCCCACTTCCCCCGCCAAGTCCAAACCCGCGGCAAGACCGCAATCGTTGCCCCAACCCCTCGCGGGCCGTCCATGACGCCTAAGCCCTCTTTACCATGAATCTCACACGGCTCCTCTCTTTCCAAAAGAGTAAGATATCCGCCGAGAAGCATTTGCTCTGGAGAAACATTTGTTGACCTCTCTTTTCGTTGCGTTCGAACCCGATGTATGGTTAGCATGGGTTCAATGAGGGACGTCGAGCTGCCATGAAAAAATTGCGATTTTTGGTTTCCCTTACGACCAACGACAACGATTACCAGATCGAACAGGCGCAATCCGCGGAGCAGATGGCCCGCAAACTGGGCGCGGAAGTCCAGATCGTTTATGCGGATAACGACGCGATTACCCAGAGCACCCAGATCCTGAAAGCCATTCAGGTTGCCGAGGATAAGAGGCCGGACGCCGTTGTTTTTGAGCCCGTCGGTGGCACAGCTCTGCCCCAAGTCGCCCGCGCGGCCGCATCCGTCGGTATCGGATGGGCCGTGTTGAATCGCGATGCCAGCTACATTCCGGAGATGCGCAAGTCGTCTTCCGCCCCCATTTTCGAAGTGAGTTCAGACCATCTCGAAATTGGCCGGATCCAGGGCCGTCAGTTTGCAGCTCTCCTACCCCATGGCGGTGCAATCCTCTATATTCAAGGACCGGCCGAGAATTCCGCGGCCAAGGAGCGTGCCCTCGGGATGCAGGAGACGAAACCATCCAACATTCACGTCACCGCGCTGCGAGCGCAATGGACCGAGGAGAGCGCCCAACGAGCCGTCCGTTCCTGGCTGAAACTGATGACATCGCACAGGGCCGCCATCGACTTGATCGGCGCTCAGGATGATTCGATGGCCCTCGGTGCCAGGAAAGCCTTTGAAGAATTGACGAACGAATCGGAACGGGAGCGCTGGCTGAGACTGCCCTTTACCGGCTGTGACGGCTTACCCAAGACAGGTGAGGCTTGGGTCCGCAGTGGACTGTTGGCCGCGACCGTTTTTGTTCCTCCCAATACCGGGCAGGCCATCGAGATGGTCTTCCAGGCCATTCAGAACGGGAAAAAGGCCCCCGAGCGCGCCCTAACCGTACCCGTGTCCATCCCCGCCCTGGGTCAGTTGAAGAAGCGCTAGCCGTGGTTCCCGATCTTATACTTTTTGCTTGTCCACCGTTCCCCAGTTCCGGATCAAGTTCAATAGAAAAACGATTTGCCTGCTTGCCGGGGCCATACATCGTCGTATAATACTGCCCACTCAAATGGGGCTCACTCCATTGCTGCGTTTGCTGAGGAGACGCATGATGAAACGACCCAAGAACTCGGCCATCGGCCGGAGAGAGTTTTTGGCGGCCACGAGCGGCCTGCTGGCGGTCACAGTTCCAGGGGCCGAAATGATCGCTCAAGCGGCAAATACCGAGGGCCCGCTTCCAAGCTTTTCCACACCCCAGCCTGCAGGTAACTTGCCTAAGATTCCCATCGGCGTGTTTGACCCGGTCTACCAACACCTCTCCCTCGACGCCATGCTGGATAAGGTCAGCGCTCTGAGCCTGGAAGCCATGGAGATCGGCACGGGAGGCTATCCGAACAATCCGCACTGCGCCCTGGACGACCTCATCGACGACCGCGGTAAGGCCAAAGCTTGGCTGAAAAAGTTTGAAGACCGGGGAATTCGCGTCGCCACTCTCAGTTGTCATGGGAACCCCATCCATCCTGATCCCAAGCATGCCCAGAGAGACATCGATACGTTCCACAAGACCGTTCTGCTCGCCGAAATTCTCGATGTAAAAGTCATCGTCGGCTTTTCCGGCTGCCCGGGCGGAACTCCACAGGATACCCAGCCGAATTGGATCACCTATCGCTGGCCTCCCGAATATGCCAAGATGCAAGACTGGCAGTGGAAAGAGAAGGTCGTTCCGTACTGGAAGGATGCCGCGAAGTTCGCCCGCGAGCACGGCGTCAAGCGCCTCGCCCTCGAGATGCACCCGAACTTCGTGGTCTATAATCCTCGCACCCTCATGAAGCTCCGCGAGGCCGCCGGCGAAGAGATCGGTGCAAACTGCGATTTGAGCCACCTCTTTTGGCAGGGCTGTGATCCCGTCGAAGTCATCCACTTTCTGGGCAAACAGGGCGCCCTTTTCCACGCGCATATGAAGGACACTGTTTTCTTTCCCGAGAACGTCAATAAGTACGGAGTGCTGAACTTTGCGTTTGAAACCAGTGAACTTGACCTGGCCTCGGAGACTTTCCGTGCCGTCGGCTATGGCCACAGCGCCAGCCTCTGGAAGTCGATCGTCAAAGCGTACATGGACATTGGCTTCGAAGGCATTCTTAGTATTGAAAATGAAGATCCCATTCTCGCGGGAGAGGTGGGGGTCGAGCGCGCCGCTTATGTTTTGAAAAACGTGCGTAAAGAGCTTTTGGGTGAATAATATGCTTTGCCGCCCTGAAGTTCGGCGGCCCGAACAAGATAATCTGTATGTAAGAACAGGTCGGGGAGGATCTATGCAACGGCGTGAAGCGCTGAAGTTGCTTTTGGCCGGCGGCGTGTTGCCGGGACTACGCAGTGATCTTTTTGGCTTCTTCCGCGATGCCCATCCCGCTTCCGGATACGCGTTGCGCACCCTGAATCCCAATCAGAACGACATGGTCGTCGCGATGATCGATCACATTATTCCTGCGACGGATACGCCCGGTGCCCGAGCGGCGCGCGTCAATGAATTCATCGACGTCATCCTCAGCGAATGGGCCACTGCCGACGAACGCCAGAATTTTCTCTCCGGTCTCGCCGATGTTGACAAGCGGAGCAACGAGCTTTTTGGAAAAGATTTCGTCGTTGCGTCCCCGGCGCAACAGCTGACGCTTCTGCTCGCCATGGACGACGCCGTCTCCGCCGAGCGCAGCCGCCGGACGCGTCACTCTTCCGATTCTTCGGACGAGCGGGATACACAGCTGAAGGGCAGCTTCTTCTCCGTCTTCAAGAACATCACCCTCCACGGTTATTACACTTCCGAAATCGGATTCACTCAAGAATTGAAGCTCCAGATCATTCCCGGTGCGCAGCATGGTTGTTTGCAGGTCGGCCCCGGACTTGGGGACGCCTGAAAGCGAGGAGCGACTATGCCGACTACACCCTACGACGCGATTATTGTTGGCTCGGGAATTACCGGGGGCTGGGCCGCGAAAGAACTTACAGAAAAAGGGCTGAACACGCTGGTCCTCGAAGCTGGCCGCACCATCGTTCCGGACCGCGACTACGTCGAGCACGTTCCCATCTGGGAGCTGAAGTATCGCGACTGGGACAATCGCGCCGAACGCGAGCGCACCCAGCACATCCAGCGCGAGTGCTACTACGCGTGCGACGAATACTCCCATCAGTTTTTTGTTAGCGACGCGGACAATCCCTATTCCTCGGCCCCCGGGAAACACTTTTCCTGGATTCGCGGCCGCCAGGTCGGCGGCAAATCCATCACCTGGGGACGGCAGAGCTATCGCTGGAGCGATCTCGACTTTGAGGCCAACCTGAAAGAGGGAATCGGAGCGGATTGGCCTATCCGCTATGCGGACCTCGCTCCCTGGTACGACTACGTCGAAGAGTTTGCCGGCATCAGCGGCCAGGCCGAAGGCTTGCCGCAACTCCCTGACGGAAAATTCCTCCCGCCGATGGAGATGACTTGCGTGGAATTGGATCTCCGCGATGCACTCGACAAACATTTCGACGACCGCATGATGACCATCGGCCGCTCTGCGGTTCTCACGCGCGTCCACAAGGGACGCGCCGCATGCCACTACTGCGGCGTTTGCCATCGTGGGTGCATCACCCAGTCTTACTTCAGCAGCCTGAATTCGACGCTGCCCGCCGCGCAAAAAACCGGCCGCCTCACCATCCGCCCATACAGCGTCGTTCACAGCCTCAACTTCGATCCTCAAACGCGCCGCGTCAGCAGTGTGCGGGTCATCGATGCGCAATCCAAGAACGCGCTTGAATTCAAGGGCCGCATCTTTTTCATTTGCGGTTCGACGCTGGAATCCACTCGCATTCTTCTCAATTCCGCCACACCGGAATTTCCCAACGGCCTTGCTAACTCCAGCGGGGAACTCGGGCATAATCTGATGGATCACCATATGGGCAGCGGCGCTAGCGGCGAAATGCCCGGCCACGAAGACAAAATGCCCTTTGGGAATCGCCCCAACGGCATCTATATCCCCCGCTTTCGAAACGTGAAAACAAAACACCGCGATTTTCTCCGCGGCTATGGCTACCAGGGCGGCGGGAGCCGCGAAGGCTGGACTCGCGGCATGCATATGACCGGCCTGGGGGCCGAGTTTAAAAAGTCTCTGAAGATGCCCGGTCCGTGGCACGTGAGTATCGGCGGTTTCGGCGAGTGCCTGCCCAATCACAATAATTACGTCGAAGTCGACATGGAAAAGCTCGACGCCTGGGGCATCCCCACGCTGAAAATTCACTGCGATTGGAGCGACAACGAACGGGCCATGTCCAAGGATATCGCCAGCCAGGCTGCGGAGATGCTGGCCGCCGCCGGCGCCAAGGGCATCGACGTTAGGCAGAAAATCACTCCGCCTGGTCTGGCCATCCACGAAATGGGCACGGCGCGGATGGGCCGCGATCCGAAAACTTCCGTGCTCAACGAGCACAATCAAGCGCACGAGGCGAAGAATCTATTTCTCACCGATGGCGCTTGCATGGCGTCTTCCTCCTGCGTTAACCCTTCGCTTACTTACATGGCGCTGACCGCGCGCGCTTGTGATTTCGCCGTTTCTGAAATTAAGAAGAACAATCTGTAAGGAGAAAGCGTCGAATGTCCCAAGTGATCCGGTCTCCAAAACAGTACGATGTATGCATCATCGGCTCCGGCGCCGGCGGAGGCATGGCGGCGAAGATTCTCACCGAGGGCGGCCTGAACTGCGCCCTGTTGGAAGCCGGGCCGAACGTCAGTCCCGAAAAAGATTTCAAGATGCTCATGTGGCCGTACGAATTGCCGCACCGCGGCGCCGGCGTGGGCGGAACTGCGCGGGAGAATTTCAGCGAGTTCCTCGCGCCCAACGGGGCCTGGGAGATTGATGGCGAGCCCTATACCTCGGCGCCGGGAGCAAACTTCCAGTGGTTCCGCTCGCGCATCGTCGGGGGCCGTACCAATCATTGGGGCCGCATTGCCTTGCGCTTTGCTCCCATCGACTTCAAATCCGGCTCGCGCGACGGTCTCGGCGACGACTGGCCGATTACCTACGAAGACCTCGCGCCCTATTACGACAAAACCGAAGCTTACATTGGCGTATTTGGAACGAAAGAAAATGTTTCGAGCGCACCCGATGGTGTTTTTCTCCCGCCGCCTAAGCCGCGTTGTACGGACATCCTGGTCAAGAAAGCGTGTGACAAGCTCAACATTACTTGCATTCCGGCGCGGCTCGCGATTTTGACGAAATCGGTGAATGGCAGACTGCCATGTCACTACTGCGGCCAATGCGGGCGCGGCTGCACCACCGCGTCGAATTTCAGCTCGAGCCAGGTCTTGCTTCCTCCGGCCATGAAAACGGGGAAGCTGACGCTGATTACCGGGGCGATGGCCCGCGAGATTCTTGTCAGCAAAGACGGTAGAGCCGAGGGCGTCTCCTACGTTGATAAAGCAACGCGTTCGGAAAAGCGCGTAAACGCGCGCGCGATTGTGGTGGCCGCAAGCGCCTGCGAATCCGCGCGCCTCTTGCTGAACTCCAAATCCTCCGCCTTTCCAAACGGTATCGCTAACTCCTCCGGCACTGTCGGCAGATACCTCACCGACTCCGTCGGTAGTGACGGCCACGGCCACATCCCTGCGCTGGAGAAAATTCCACCGCACAATCACGACGGCGTCGGCGGAATGCACATGTACGTACCATGGTGGAAATTTGACCGCAAGAACGATTTCCCGCGCGGCTACCACATCGAATTCGGGGGTGGCCCGAACATGCCCGGCGTGGGCATGTTTGATGGACTCTGTCACGACGAAGAGGGCTACGGCGCGAAGCTGAAGCAGCGCGCCCGCCAGGTTTACGGCACATACATCGGCTTCTCTGGCCGCGGCGAAATGCTGCCCAATGCGGATACCTACTGCGAGATCGATCCTGACGTCGTGGACCAGTGGGGGATTCCTGTGCTGCGCTTCCACTTCAGGTGGACCGATTACGAGTTGCTCCAGGCCAAGGATATGCAGGAAACCTTCCGCGCCATTGTTGAAGCCATGGGCGGCGAATACCGGACCAAAAGTTCCATCCACGGGGAGTATCCATTCGGCATTCAGAAGGGTGGAAAAATCATTCATGAAGTTGGCACCGCCCGCATGGGTGCTGATCCGAAGACGTCCGTGCTCAACGGCTTTTGCCAGGCCCACGACGTGAAGAATTTGTTGGTCACCGATGGCGCGCCGCTGGTGACCAATCCGGACAAAAATCCGACGCTGACAATCATGGCGCTCGCCTGGCGCGCTTCCGAGTACCTTTTGGAGGAGGCCAGGAAAGGCAACTTGTAGCGTCGGGAATCGAAGAAAAAGAGAAGCCAAGAACAGTGACGAAGAGGGAGCGGGCAGGGCATGGCGAATGAAGGCATAACACGACGCGATATCTTGAGGACGCTGACGGTGGGAGCGGTGGGTGGGTCGGTGCTGCAGGTGATTCCGGCGAAGGCCGCCGAGTACATCCACCAGATGGTGCACAAAGAGAAAGCTGCGGCGCCGGCAGGGAAGTATACTCCGAAATATTTTTCCGCCCCGCAGTACGCCACGCTGATCGCTTTGTGCGACTTCATCCTTCCCAAGGACGAAAAATCCGGCGGCGCGGTCGAGGCCGGCGCGCCGGAATTCATTGACCTGCTCACCAGCGAGAACCCCGAATATCAATTGAAGCTCGGCGGCGGGCTCTTCTGGCTCGATGGTTTCTGCACCGACCGTCACGCCAACATCTTTGTGGAGTGCACGCCGGAACAGAAGAAAGAAGTTCTGGATCTCATCGCCTTCCGGAAAAACGCGAAGCAGGATGCTGCGCTCAGCCAGGGCGTGGCGTTCTTCTCGTTTCTCCGCCGCCTCACCTGCGACGGCTTCTACACCAGCAAGATCGGTATCGCCGACCTTGGCTACATCGGCAACACGTCGGTCCGCGAATTCCCCGGCTGCCCACCTGTGCCGGACTGAGGGCCGTCTTCCGCACGGGCTTGAATCGAGAGCGCGATGCGCCTTCTGCCGCGAGGCGGATTCAGATCACGTCACCTCCTCTTACGCTTGTCAGGCATCTGCGTTCCAACCTGTGCTTCCATCGAGGAGAAGAAATCATGATCCAGCGGCTTTTCCTGTTGATGGGGTTGGGTATGGCTCTTAGCGTTGCGGCGCGCGCACAGGAATCTCGGAAGGCGGAATTGTTCCCTATATAAGAAGTGGACGACCTGAAAACGCCCTACGACTTGATCGTGTTGGAGGCCGCGTCCCAATTGACGGCGCTCTTGCGGAAATAGGATTCGTTGGCCATGTGGCAGGCCAGCGCGGCGTTGTGACCGAAGACAGTGTCTTCGGTGACTTGCTGATGGTTGCGCGCGCCTTGGAAAAATCTCCAAAGGTGAGGTTTTTCTTCGTCCCAGGAAGCGCCGCGATAGTGGAAGCCCTCGGTGATGGGCTCCTTGCCGGGCTTGGGATCGTGCTCCTCGTGCCATTTCTTTAAATAGACTTCGCGCAATGCGCCCGGATAGCCTGAGACGTAATAGCTGGGCGACTCGTCTTCGCCGGATTGTGGGAAGTGGTTGATGGCGTATTCGGTGACTTCGAGGATGCCTTTGGAGCCCTGGAAGCGGTAAATTTCCGGCGTATCGCAACCGAGATTGAGGCGCAGATAAACCGGAGCGCGACCGTAGTCGAAGAGCGTGCAATGAACGTCGGGCATGTTGCGTCCGTCTTTGAAGCGAAGGATATCGCCAAGGGCCATGGCCCGCTTGGGCGGCTCGTTCCAACCGAGCATGAAGTTCATCCCGCTGACGAGATGGACCAGAAGATCGCCGGCGAGGCCAGTGCCGTATTCCTTCCAGCAGCGCCAGCGCGCGAAATATTTGGGAGAGGTGTCCGGATCCCAGGGTCGCTTGGTGGCGTCGCCTTGCCAGGTGCCCCAATCAAAATTGCTGAGCGAGAGATCGGGCGGCGGCGGATATTCCCACGCGCCCGTCGGATCGTTCCGGCCGAGCGAGCCTTCGACGAGAGTGAGAGTGCCGACGATGCCGTTGGCGAGAAGCTCTTTGGCTTTGGCGCAGATGACGGAGCTGACGCGCTGCGAACCGATCTGCACGACGCGTCCGGTTTTTTGCGCGGCGGCGACCATGGCGACACCGTCGGCAGCCGAATGGGACATGGGCTTCTCGCAGTAGATGTCTTTTCCAGCGCTGACGGCATCAACGACGACTTGCTTGTGCCAATGGTCGGGGACGGCGGCGATGAGGCAGTCGATTTCTTTGTTATCCAGGAGATCCTTGTAGCGGCGTGTGGTGGGGATTTTCTTGCCGACAATTTCCTGGGCGAGAGTGTGGCGGCCGTCGTAGAGGTCGCAAGCGGCAACGCATTCGACGCCGGGCAATTGAACGGCATCGCGGAGCAGGCCGGAACCCTGCATGCCGATGCCGATGATGCCGAAACGGAGGCGGTCGCTCGGCGCCATGGATTGCATCGGCAGCGGGATGTGCTCCGGCTCTAGAAAAATCGCCGACGAAGCCGCAAGGGCGCCAGCCGTGCGATGGAGAAATTGACGGCGGGAAAGATCTTTTTTCATGGTGCGCTCCTTCCAGAGAGTTAACAGTTTTCAGTTGACCGTCAGACGCAAAGAGTTGGAACAAGACCGTTCGTTCTACAAAAGTGGCAGCCCAGCTGCCGATCCAAGACTATTTCAACGGCTGAACGCTTACTTCCTTGAAAAGGACGATGTCGTTGTCGCTGTGATTCTGCAGGCCGATATAGCCCTCGTTGGGGCGAGGGCCATGCTGCGGCTCGAAATCGAATTTGCGCTCAGGAACGGGCTGGCCTTCGGTGTAGTCGGTGACCGTGACGTCGTTAAGGACGACGATGGTGTGCGGACCATCGAGCGTGATGACCATGGTATTCCACTCTGGACCGGGTTTACCAGGCTTGGCGAGAGGCTTGGTCAGCGAATAAAGCGTGCCAGTGATGTGATAGTCGTCTTCATTGGACGTTTCGGGGTGGTTGTCAATCTGGACTTCGTAGCCGTAGTGGACAGGCATCCATTGCTCGCGCGGTTCGAGGGGAATGCGAATGAAAACGCCGGAATTATCATTGAAGTCGCGCATCTTGTAGACCACGCGGATGCGGCAATTGGAGAGCTTGCCGCCGGTCCA